>Ga0265295_1001297_pt1 | contig 44505 bp, 31 predicted proteins | sample Munlansysbiofilm_FD_192503 | JGI IMG/M metagenome (GOLD analysis project Ga0265295, IMG submission 192503) | Leachate microbial communities from a municipal landfill in Southern Ontario, Canada - Methane capture system biofilm | ecosystem: Engineered > Solid waste > Landfill > Unclassified ...
TTGGGAGCTGTACCAAACAAGGTAATTCTGAGTGATGAATACCTGTTTGTGGTCAATTCTGGCGACAATGCGATCCAGAAGATTTCTGCCCAAACCGGCAGCACTGTTGCCAATCACCTGGTGGCGGTGGGATGCAATCCCTGGGATGCCATTCTGCATGATGGTTACCTATATATCAGTGGCTTGTTTTCTTTCCAGGTGTACAAAATGAATCCCGAAACCGGGCAGGTAGTGGGTTCTGTATCAGTGGGAGTTGCTCCGGAAGCGATGGCTGTGGCAAATGGGAAGCTCTATGTATGCAATGCGGGTAACTATGCCCAGAACTATGCGGGAAGTTCGGTGTCAGTGATTGATTTGGATAGCTTTAGCCTGATCCAGAGCATCCCCACTGTGGCAAATCCCCAGTTTATCCAACTTCATGATGGCAAATTGCATGTATCATGCACCGGAAACTGGACGGATATCGCTGGTGCGATCTGTGTGATCGATACCCAGAGCGACGAAATTGTTTATACAATCCCGATTGGGGGTACTCCAGGTAACATCTGGATCAGCAGTGATGGTATTGCTTATGTGGCCGATAATAGCGGTTATAGCCTTTACAGTTATGATGCTGAGGACTATTCACTCCTGAATCCGGCATCCGATCCGCTGCCTTTTGCTGCATCCGACTTGACTGGTGATGCAAACCTGATTGCCCTATTGAATCCCAATTGGGGAGATAATGCCATTGTTCAGGTGCTGAACCTGGATTTCAACAATCTCCGGAACTACAGCACAGGCTTGATGCCAACGGATATCAAACTGCAACCCGGTAGTAGCTCCAATGCAGATCCTGCTCAAATCCAGATTCCTGCCATCGCCGTGTATCCATCCCCCTTGCGCAGCGGACATAGCTTGAATGTGAAATCCCTTGATAATCAAAGGGGTGAGTTCAAGCTCTTCAACCTTAGGGGGCAAATGCTGCACTCGGTTCAGCTTCAACCGGCAGAGCAGATCAGTCTGGATATAAAGCTAAACAACGGCATCTATTTCTATCGTTTCCAAAGCGGCACTGCTTCCACCACTGGCAAGCTGACGGTGATTCGATAAGTGGCCAGAGTAGCTGAGTTATCAAGAGGCATCCAAAGCTTCCAATGCGAAAGCCCTCGAAGCGGATATGCCTGACCACATAAGGGGATTACCTCATTTTCAAGATCTTTTTGCTGATTAGATGTGTTCCGGTTTGTAGCCTCAGGAAATAGATCCCGGTAGGCAGAGACTCAGTCTGGAGTTTGTAGCTTTGTGCGCCAGCAGCAAGGTTCATACTTTCGCTAAATAGCTTTTGTCCCCGGAGATTGTAAACACTGATGGTGGTGAATCCCGGTTTTGGAGCGTCCCAGCGCAGTTCAGTATCTCTGGCAAAGGGATTGGGGAAGATTGAGACCTGCGTTGGGCTGCTGACAAGATCATCTGCAGATACAACCTCTATCTGGATAGAATCCTCATCACTGGGGGATTCTTCACCGCCGGGATAGATAGCTATCACCCTTACAATATAGGTACCTGGTTCCAGATCAGTAAAGGTATATTCCGTCTGTGTGGCTGGCACCATTTCCAGAAGATCATTGGCCTGCACATGATAGGAAACAGGTTCTGAATAAGACGGCGCTTCCCACTCCACTCTGATGCTTGAGGGTGGGATGAACTCAGCTGTCACATTCTCCGGAGCTCCGTTACAAGCTCCCACGTTACCATTGTACCAATAACGCATGGCATAGACATCGTTCGCAGTCGAGCCGTCTTCCCAAACACAGATCACCCAGCCTTCTTCATGAGAATCAAAATCAAAGTGGAACTTAGGCGTTTGTGTGGTGGCAATATGGCCGTCGTGCCAGCTATTATACTCGTTTGGAACGGCATTGCGAGCGCTTCGCAGGGTTTGAATCTGGGGATTTGACGTATCCATCCAGGATTGTAGATAGTGGAATCTACCCTGATAATTCCAGACAAAGAGCGGATCATTATCATTGTAACTGAGTGCTTCGCGCAGATATCCCTCCTCCCCAAGCTGTCTATTGCCGTTGTAATCCAATACTTGCACAATCAATCCACACTGGTTCTGTCCGGAATCCGTGATGCGCATTGCCACTCTGGCTTCCTGGGCAGAAAAGTCACAGGAAACCCTGGGATAAAACTGGTTGTAAAAGCTGGAGGAGCTGATGTAAGCCCCATCTTCAGGAGTTGTGACGATGCCATCCCCATCGATATGGGCAAAGTAGGCCTGGTTCATGCTGTTCAGGTCGCGGTCGTCATGCCAGGTCAGGACTGCGCCACCAGAACCATCGGGAGCAAAACCAATCACCTGAGTCCAGGCAGCGATGCCATAAGCATCGGAGATTGTAAGATCAAAAAGAATCTCTCCCCCCGGGTTAATTTTGGCCACCCGTAGTTCCCGGTTTGGAGCCCAGAAGGGGCCGGAATCTACATAATACTTTACCAGGATGTCGCCATTGGTGGATTCCACAAACTGGGGCCAGGAGGTGGAAGCTGAAGGAACCATGAGAATCAGCGGATTGAGCCATTGAGTTTGTCCCGCTTGATCAAGCTTCTGGATCATCACCTGGGTGGGATCGCTCTGATGCTGCCAGGCAACGTATGTGCTGTTATCATTGGTGCATATCACCACCGGAGTGTAATCCGGACTGTCCAGAGAGGAATTGGTGGAGAGACAGATTCCATTCTCCCCCCATAGCTGGGTTCCTTCAGGGCTGACCTTGTAGATGTAAACGCTGTTGAATCCACTGCGGATATCCTGAAAACAAAGCAGTGCATTACCGGAACCATCAACTGTGAGGTCATAATCCGTAAGCCAGGTTTCGGATATGCTGCCAGCCATCTCTATACCTTTGGGATCCGGCCAAACGGCCACTCCATCCATATCCAGCAGCTTTAACCAAACCTTGTAGCCACCGCTGGAATTGTCAAAATAACTGATATAGGTACTACCATTGGTGCATACACCGACCTTGGGTAATGCCTGTTCGCCAGTTCCCCCTGATATCAAGTTCGGACTGGCAACATCGCTACTCCACTGAGCATAACAGGGAAGCAGGAACAAAAATGAAATAAGAACCAGAATAATTGGTTTCATGGGGTACCTCACTATAGGTTGTTATGATGCTAACATAAATACTTGCAGAGAGATATCCTGTCAAGTGAAATCTCGGGCTGGTATTCCCCCATTTTTAGAATAAAGTGACACCTGAAATGTCAAATCGTGACTCACATTCTATATAAATGTCTTGACCTGACTAATCAGGCTAACATCGTTGTTCACAGGTGCAGACTATCACCCAAATGGGTATCGGTCAAGCCGAAAAAGATGAACACTGGGAGTGAATATGGTATCACCCTCAAACGGATCCAGTTCGATCACCAGCACCAGCAGGTGCTACTCCATCCCTTCAACGCCGGTTACCGGGTTCAGGTGGTCGATTCTTTGCAGGGAGATGATATCTTGCTGATTGGGACGATGGTCATGCAGTTGAGGTTGGGGTGATAAGACCACATCAGGTATCTCACATACGGAGACTGGTAAGCAAAATAAACCTTGACCATATTTGTGGTCAACATATAGATGCACTTAATGTGAAAATATCGCACTAAGTGTACAAGGGAGATGCCAGATGATTATCAGATTTTCTGTTGCCAATTGCCTATCCTTCAATGATAAAACATCGTTGGATTTGTTTGCATCGAAAGTTGGGAATCTTAAGGAGCAGCTTTGGTTATCGAAAAGCAGATACATTCCCAATATTCTGAAGTCAGCTTTTATATTCGGTCCTAACGCTGCAGGAAAATCAAATCTAATCAAAGCAATCCATTATGCCACATCTATTGTACTGCAAGAGCCCAATCCACTGAGAGGCAGAACAACATATTTTAAGCTCTGTCCCGAATGTCCTAAGAAACCGAGTTTTTTTGAATTTGAGATGTTAATTGATCGAAAAATCTACCGATTTGGGTTTGAGATAAAAGCTAATACTATTACTCGAGAGTGGCTTTTGCAAAACAACTCTACAGGGGAACATGAGATCTATGAGAGGACCTACGATCAAGCAGCAAAGAATCAGATTAGATACGGCGAGAAATACGAGAAGTATAGAGATGATGTATTTATCAGTTTTATACTAAAGGGAACCCCCGAAAACAAGCTATTCTTATCAGAGTTGATTGACAGGAATGTAGATATATTCCGGAATGTGTACGAATGGTTTAAGAAGATATTAGTCATATATCCAGATACTGAGCTTCAATCGTATAATGTCCTACTTAACAATGAGTTTCTACTAAATGAATACAGACGGTTAATGAGCATATGCGATGTTGGCATCGACGATATAAGTGTGGAGAGGATTGATGCTGATAAGGTTCTTGATAAAGTACCGACTGAACTCAGGGATAAACTCAAACTGGATTCATTAAAAAACCTAACTATAAAGCAGGATGATAGATACTCCATTAGTCTTCAAGAAGGTAGTCGAGAAGCATATAAAATACAGATTTCACATAAGATGCCTTCTACTGGAGAGTCAGTCAGTTTTAAAATTTCGGAAGAATCAGATGGGACCAATCGCCTGTTTGATTTGATACCGATTTTAACGTTAGTCCTTCAAGATACTATTGTGCTAGTTGATGAACTCGATCGAAGCCTGCACTCTAATGTTTCCAAGTTGTTTATCAAAACCTTGTTTAAGGCAAATAGAGATCATCAGTCACAAATGATCGTTACAACTCATGATGCAACACTCTTGGATGTAGATTTGATTAGAAGAGATTCAATTTGGTTCGTCAGAAAGAACTTTAAGAAAGCTTCGGAAATATACTCATTATACGATTACGTTAAAGTTCGAAATGATAAATCACTTCAAAAAGCTTATTTAGCTGGCTTGTATGGAGCAGTCCCCGTTATCAGAAGTCAGGAGGAAGAAGAATGAAATACTCCCGCAAACCACAAAACCTGATTCCTAGAAAAGTCTTCATATTTACTGAAGGTAGCGTAACTGAACAGAGATACTTCCAGGAGTTTATTTCATTCTACAAGATCCCTCAGGCGAGAGTAAGAGTAATAGATAGGGAATCAACCCATTCTAGCCCAGATGCAGTCATTGGTTATGTGATTGATTTCCAGAAAACAATCAGAAAAAACGAGTCAGATATATCCGCACACTATGTATACTGGCTAGTTATTGATACCGATCGTTGGGGTGCCAATCTTGCCAAGACTGTAGATGATGCCTATCAAAGAAATTTCGATGTAGCCCTATCAAATCCTTGCTTTGAGATTTGGCTCTTGCTGCATTATCAAGATGCAGATTCTGTTAAAGATAATGAATCTGTATTATGTTCCAAGGGTGCTATCAATCAGGCTATTCATGCGAACTGTGTTTCTGGTTCAAATGAGATAGACTACTTTGCGAAAACCGATATTGCCATTAAAAACTCTCGGTTACTCGATGTGAATCCAAAACATAGGCTTCTACCACAGATAGGCACAAGAATATACAACCTTGCAAGCTTGCTTTTGGAATATGCATGATCTATGATATGCGCTATATCAAAAGCAACATAAGCCTCTTTTCAGAGTTCTGATATTGTTTCACATCTCCCGTTACCCACTGGCACTGCGAGTCTTTCCAACTGGTCTATTTTGTTGAAATTCAGCCAGTTCCAAACCAGTCTGAAATCAGCTCATCTTTGACACAAAGCTGTCACAAATCAGTCCAAAGAAGTCTAAAACCACTATGACGTCTTTCCGAAAGCAGTCCTACGCATCTCTCCACCGGATAAGGGTTTATGTCGATCTGTCATACTGGTCGCTGTCTGACACTTTGGGTGCCATTTAATAATTGACTTGACGTGTCCACGTATGGAATATATGGAGTTTGTAAACTAATATTGGGAACAATAAAGCATGCACGATGAAAACCTGATAATCAAAGGACCAAATGTAATTCTTCGCGACCTCATCCAGGGCGATATGAACGATTATGAGAGGTGGTTCTTTACTGAAACAGAATGGCAAAAATGGGACGCACCCTGGGAGAGTAGCTGTAATGTCACCCAAAGCTATTTAGACAGGCTTAAACTTAGGATACAAAAGGAACCTTCAAGGCTCAAAACCAGAATGGAAATCTGGGTGGGTGACTCTCATATAGGCTGGGTAACATCATATTTGATCGATAACAAACCAGATTTCCTGTCAGTAGGTATTAACATCGCTGAAACAAGCTTTTGGGGCAAAGGATTCGGAAAAGAAGCCCTAACATTGTGGATTAAGTACTTGTTCCAAAGCAAAAAGCCAGAATTTCTCTATTGCGAAACGTGGAACGGTAATGCCCGAATGGTGAAGCTTGCTCTTAGCCTTGGCTTTGAGATAATTGATAGATACAGCAAGGTGGAAACCGACGGGATTGAGTACCAAAAATTGAAGTTCAGAATAAGTGAGATTATCACCTGAATGGCACTTCATAATAAATATGGAGATTAGGGTATATTTCCAACCACAGATAGGGAGTAAAGTACATGAATAATGTAGTCTTGCCGTCTCTGCGACGTCATGGTAGTGGATTCACTGCAAGGGGACGATATCTCGATGTCCGGGACTAAGGTCAAGCAGCTGAGGATGGAGTGATTAACGGTTAATGGTATAGCGAGGTAGAATTATGCATAGTGTTCTTAGCAACTATCTAATGAATGAAGGAAAGCTACCAGTAGACTACATTCTGGGAAAATTTGAGGATCACGAGATTGTGCTTTTGGGAGAAATGCACTATATTCGCCAGCAAGTTGAGCTGTATCATCGTTTGATACCCTTGCTCCCGGATCATGGCATCACGATAGTGGCTACGGAATTTGGCCGTCGGGCGGATCAAGCACTAATCGACGAGTTGCTGACCAAAGATTGGTTCGACGTCCCGCTGGCAAAGCGGATCGCACTTAGGCAGGAAGCCTTTTGGGGATACTTGGAGTATCAGGATATATTCAGGTTGATTTGGCAGCAAAACCGCATAAACCCACCTGCAAATCAAATCCGCTGCGTTGGCTTAAACGATCCATACAATTGGAAGCTATACAACCAGATATGCCGCGATAATAACCGCATACCCAATCAGGAGGAGGTCAAACTAATCTGGAAAGACTGCAACGAAAAGAATTGGCTGGACGCGTTAAATGCATATCACCATCCCGGAGTAACCAAAGTATTGGGCATCATGGGCTCTCACCACGCTTTCACTCGTTATCGCGAACCGAGTTTCAATATTGAGAATGGCTGCAAAGTCTTCACAAGTTTCGAGACGGTCCGCTTTGGCAACTATCTTTATGATCAGTATGGAGACAGAGTTTGTAACATCTGCTTTTACGATCCCTGGGATGCCATTAAAGCAGATGTTGCCCAACAGGCCCCCGGGGGTGGCATTATCGAGACGATAGTAAGTCCACACTTTTCCGAATTAGCTTTTGACCTGCAAGGCAGCCCGGTGGGCGATTTGCAAGATGACAGCTTTTACTCTTTGGGTTATGAGGAATTCCGCTTGAAAGACATAGCCGATGGCATGATCTATACCTGCAAATTCTCCCAGTTCAAAGCTCTGACGCCAATCCCTGATTTTGTAGATAAAGACAATCTGCGGGAGTTTCGCGATTTCGCACCTTTTAACGATATGACAGATAAAAGCTGTGACGAAATCAACAGCGCCATCGCTAAATGGGCGGACATCTGGTAAATTTGCTCAATGTGTCAATGTGATAGAAATTTAACTCCCAGGATAAGATACCTCAACCTCAGAAGGGCTGGCATAACGTAACATTAAGACAAGCCAGAACTAATCTGTTCGCCATCGATAAATCTAATCCGTATAAAGACTCCATTTAGACTGAGGTTTGATATGCTTGTCGGGGTGTTCCACTCACACTGCGAGTCTTTCCATCTGGTCTATTTCGTTGAGATTCAGGCAGTTCCGAACCAGTCTGAAATCAGTCCATCTTTGACACAAAGCTGTCATAAACCAGTCCTAGGAAGTCTAAAACCACTGTGACACGTTTCCGAAAGCAGTCATATGCATCTCTGCACCGGATAAAGGTTTATGCCTGTTTTTCACAGTGATGGCTATATGACATTTGGGGTGTCACGTTGTAACAGCCTTTTGACAAAACAGCGGAAAAGCCCTCAGTTTGTGACACTCATTTGTCAAATCATGACTCGAGTTTGGCAGGTTGTGACACTGATTTGTCAATACCCTATCGCTAATACTAATCGAAGTATTTACAATAACCACTTAGCTTAAGGTGCTTATCAGATATTTTTCTCAGAATTCTCATATAGTTCTTTTGTACTTTTCTTAATGATGCCATAAGAATAACACAGAGGATTACAATTATAATGAATAATGCACCTACAAATGATCCTCTTGCCCATAATGAATTGTATGAAAATGCCTCGAATAATCCCAATTCCGATATCTCCATTGGTAGCATCATTATGGGTATACAAACTGATGTTAATGAACCAAAAAGTAGCAGAATAACTATTCCATTGACAGTTCTTAGCCTTTTTATCGACCCACTGATGTCATTCTTTATAAGCCCATACTTTCTTATTAGTACTTTACATTCATGTCTTAAATTCTCAATGTTCTTATGGATGTTATCGATCTGATCGGAGCTAACAGAACAAATTGGAGAGTAACAGCCGGAATATTCATACTCATCTATTGACTTGTTTCTTAGGACTAGTCTTGTGGCAAAGTTAAGATTATCGGGACTATCGTATAATCCATATACTCCCGATAGACATTCTGTAGCAATTGTCTCGGGATCATCGCCGCTATCACTCTCAAGTTGTAATAGCTTATCCCAGAATTCCTGGCTTTGAAGAATAGTGTTTCTATTGTACCATACGAAGGGTATATTATCAATGTCATTTAGAACATTCGTCCTCTTGAATGCAATATCACGAAATTCGTAGAGAATTCTGTTACTTAAATCTTTCTCGCTAAGTACTCTCGAGATTAGAAATGCTCCAATAATCCCAATTAGCGCTGCACCACTTTGAGCTAAAGATGAAAAAAACCAATTCCAATCCATAATAAAATCTCAACAATTATCTTAGCATCTATTATTCCACTCAAGAAACTCGGGATCGGTGCAAGATATGCCTCTTCCCATACTGATATCCCGATTCTTGCGTTCGATCTTGAATTGGTTGAGGTTGCTGTAAGGAATAGTCGTATCCTCATCTCTGAAACGAACAACATGAAAATGGTACCTTAAGTCTTCATGCATCCCTGTCGTTATATAAATCCTCCCAGTATCTATATAAAACATGGGATCAATGTCTCTACGGTACATATCCAGGATGAAATTGGTTGCTCTGCAAAGCTCAGAAGCAAGGTCTTGGATAAGTTCAACTCGAAAGTTGTAGTCATTGGCTAATTTTTCGTACTTATCAGGATTCCATTCTATATTGTTATACCTCTTTTCAACTCTATAGATTTCACGATCAGTTACATCGGAACTACTCATAATGACATCAAGCAAATCTCTAAGGATCAGTCTGAATTTGTAAAATGAATCGGAATACAAAGTATGTTCAGGTTTCCAATCACGTGTAAGAATCCATTGTGTCAATTTCTCAAGTTGCTCATAAATTGGTACCGATATATATGGAGATGCAGTTGTTAAGCAGGAAATCCAATCAGACATTATTTGAAGATTAAGAAACTCGCTCCATTTCGTAATGTTAAATTTAACAATATCAGTGGCTTTAACTGTATCTTGTATGGTTTCAGCGATTGGGTTCGCAAGAGTATTGTCAGCTAAGACCCAGCTTTCTTGAAGCTTAGCACTTAACTGAACTGATAACAATTCCTTAAACTTATCTGAATCCTCATATTCCTTGTAAAGGCATTTCCCATTGATGGATTTTCTAAACTTCCTAAGGGCAGCCAATTGCTTTTCATCAATTAAGCTTTGCGGTATTGCTGCTTTGGAAAAGAACAACATTATCTGCTTACCTTGTGAAGCATGGAGTTCGATCTCCTCCACTGACCCACTTGGATATTGATCAGTTGGAGTACCCAGTTTCGACCAAAACACCCCTATCAGTAAGTCGCACGATTTGAGAAGTTTCATATTAATATCATCTTGTGGAGGTGCACCATAACTCGACACAGAATCTGTTTCCCAACCTACTGGCAACAAGATAATTCCTCTTGCCACGGAGTTTAACATATTCCATTCATGTATAGTTTCCCTAGTTAAACCTCTTTCTTTCTGTACATCTCCTGGAGATGTAATGAATATTCTGATCACTTTAGCATTATAAGCCATTCTTACCTCCTTTTTTGGTTTACTCATTGCTATTCATATGTTCTTTGTTTATCTGCTGTATATGTTTAGGCCAATTGTTCTTATCCCATTGCTCCAAGGGGATCCAGCTGCAATCTTTATCGCCGGGTGGTCCCCGGAGGGGGATCCAATGGTGAATGGTTAGTAGTAAGCGGTAAGTGGCCAGATGGGGAGGTGGCCAGATGGCGGGGAGTTTTGAAGTAAGTGGTACGAGGTGAGTGATGAGTGGTAGCGGCGGACGCTGCCCCGCCGTTTTCCAAGCTTAGATGAGAGCCGTTACTTTGCGGTGCTTCAGGCGAGCGCCTGCTACTACATCCCCAATCGCTCTGGGTACCTAAGTAAAGGTGGAAATAGAGGGCATCCAGTTCACAGCGGATTTCAAATCTATGCTCTTCATCCCATACAAATGGATGACCAGGGTATCCATCTGCGAGCATATCATTTGATCTGATTGATGTTTTATCAAGTTCTAGATATCGTGATATAATGAACCTCTCAACATAGCTGGATTGTAATCTATTGGCATAGTGGGAATTGCATCACAAATCCATATATCATGTTTGTTCCTCATGGAGTCCCACGTGTGGAAGAAAATTCCAACTCATAGTCTCTCTGGTTGTTTGCGGGCATCTTAGCTCCTTCGTTGCGCAAATTTCATGCATGACCTAGTTACTGATTGCAAGATTTTCATCTTGTTGATCAATGTCAAGTATTATTTCTCAGTAAACCACATTACCGCAACGGGAAGGAGCACGGTAAAGGTCAACGATCCCCGTTCCTACTTACATATCGTGAGGATGCGGTCACTATGTGGTCACTTTAGTGAGCGCATCGTGACCGCATCCTTAGCACAATCAACGGGGATGAAAGGGCTGGAAACAGGCATCGAGCTTTTCCTGGGGCATAATGCCGGGATAGGTCTCACGCCAGCTTTGGATGTGGCATGCAGCAATGCCTTCGAGGTCTTCTGCCTTTACACTTCGGATATTCATATTGTCCTCTTAGAAACTCGATCGCTTTAACGATTAAGCACGGATTTGCTTCATCTCGTTAGCAGGCATATAGGGAGGATCCAGCGTTGAGGGAAAAAAACAGGCTTGACATCTTTTGGATAATTCTCCATGTTGCAAAATTATGGAGATTAAGGATAGATCGGATAATATCAAGCTCAGAGAAGCCAATGCAAATGGCGCTTTGCAAGGCATTTCTCCGGAGTTGCTGCCAAATTTGATGCACAACCTGCCGGGGATGGCCTATCGTTGCCGTTTTGATGATGTGTGGTCCATGTTGTTTCTATCGGAAGGCTCTCAGGAGCTCACTGGATATGGTGTTAGCGAGCTTCTGGAGGGTGGTGATAGAAATTATGAAGAGATAACCCACGAAGAAGATCGGGACATGGTTCGCAGAACAATCGAACTAGCGGTAAAGCAGCGTCGTAGCTATCAGATGGAATACCGGATTATGACCAAGTCTGGCGAAATCAAGTGGGTATGGGAGCGCGGGAACGCCATCTATGATCAACATAATTACCCTGTGTATCTGGATGGATTCATCATTGATGTTTCGGGGCGGCGAAAGGCGGAGGACGAGCTCAAGAAAGCAGCTCAGGATTTGGTGGAGTTAAATGCCACCAAGGATCGCTTCTTCACTTTGCTGGCTCACGATTTGCAGAATCCTGTGTATGCGATAATCTCCCTCTCCGAGTTCATCAGTGAGAATTATCAGAGTTTTGACCGCAGGGAGATCGAAGATGCCATGTTACAGGTAAATTCGGCTGCCCGGGGTATCTATACATTATTGGAAAATCTGCTGGACTGGGCAAGATTACAGACTGGTAGAGTTAGCTGTCAAAAGGAGTTTGTGTCACTTAGAAAAGCTATCAGCTATGCTGTTGAGCATTATGCAAAAGCCGCCTCCCAAAAGGGGATATTCCTGGAAGTTGAGCAAGAACAGGATATCATGGTGGAGTGTGATCTGCGGTTGTTATCCTCAATATTACGCAATCTGATATCCAATGCCTTGAAATATTCATATCCCAAGAGCAGTATCCAGATAACGCTGAAGAAACTGGATGGCCAGGCTGAGATATCGGTAGTGGATAATGGAGTGGGGATTTCCCGCAGGCACTTACAGAAGATATTTCGCATCGACAACGATCTGCGTCAATATGGCACTGCAAATGAAGCCGGTAGTGGCCTGGGTTTGATTTTGGTAAAGAATTTCGCGGAGTTGATCGGAGCCGAGATTCAGGTTGAAAGCAAGCTCAATCATGGCAGCACCTTTAGTCTGCTGCTCTCAACAAAAATTGATTGACGCTATATGGGGGAAAAAAAACAATGCAATTCACAACGAAAATTGGGTAGAAGATGAGCACACTTTTCAAGCCAGAATTGGCCAGAATCGTAGAAAGATTCGAATCCAAAGGCGATTGCCTGAATTACATGACAGAATTGCTTTCCGAGAGCGGATGCCTCAGCTTTCCGGATCGCTATCTTGCAGCCGTTAAGGGAAGAGAAGAGATTATGAGCACTGGCATTGGGCGTGGCATTGCCATACCGCATGCCAGGGATCTCACGGTGAACTGTCTGAAAATAGCCGTATGTAAATTGGACAATCCTCTTGATTTCAATTCAGTGGATAATCAACCTGTGAATCTGGTGTTTATGATCGCAGTTCCGCAAAGTTCAAATCACCAGTATATGCAAATTCTGCGCAGCTTATCCGAACATCTGCGGCAGGATCAAAACCGGGCTGTCCTGCTTAGGGCAACCACAGATAGGGAATTATATAATTATGTGCATGAGATTGAAAACATTATTGGCAAGTCTCTGGCTGATTAGTCTGTTGCCATTGGCAGCTCAAAATGAGAACGCCGGAACCACTGGTTTTGATACCTTGAAGCTTTTTTACAATGCCCGCAGTACCGCTATGGGTGGTGCTGTTAACGGGATTCCCAAAAACCCGGATGCCCTCACCTTCAATCCTGCCGCAATCCTTGAAGCAGGAAGCCACAGTGTGTCCACAACCTTTATGGATCATCTGGTGGGCAGTGCCGGGGGCAGCATCAACTATGTCTATCCCAAAAACCGCTTTGTTGCCTATGGGGCTAGTTTACGCTATTGGAATAGCGGCAGCATTGACCGCACCGAAATCAGCCCCACTGGCGAGCTGATCGAAACTGGGGAGACTTTTGGCGCTAACAACCTTACTGCCTCATTGACCACAGCTCGCTTTATCAGCCCCGCTCTGGATTTGGGAGCATCCCTTAAGTTCACTTTTGACAGTATAGACGACGCCTCAGCCTCGGCACTGATGATTGATGTGGGCATTTTGCATCATACCGTCAATGAAAAGATCAAGGTAGGTCTTAGTGCCCGCAATATCGGGTTCCAAACCTCACATTACAGCAGCACCAAGCATTCCGAGAAGTTACCCTCTGTATATAGCGCTGGGATTTCCATGCAGATGACTGAAGAATTGTTAGGGGCATTGGATCTCAGTAAAGCCAGTGCGGAGAATTTTGTGGCCAGGTTGGGACTTGATTATCGTTTAAATCCTGCCTTGAGCCTTCGGGGTGGATTCCGTAGCAACGCTGGAGATTACTATATGGGAGGGGCTATGGCTTTCACCAGTGGTTTGTCCCTGGGGCTGGGCTGGAATGTGAAAGATTTTGTGGTGGACTATGCTGTTGCTTCCTATGGAGATTTAGGGATCACCAATCAATTGACGCTTCGTTATAACTATTAAAGAAAGGAATCCATACTTGCATTCGTTTTTATTTGAACTTGGAACTGAAGAATTGCCGGATAATGTAATCCTGCCGGCTCTGGAATCCATCGAAAACTCATTTCGTAAAATGCTTCAGGAATACAATATCGAAAGTGGGCGGGTAAAATCCACTTGCACCCCCCGCCGCCTTAGCCTGATGGCTGAGGGTTTACCAGAAAAACAGACGGATCAGGAGATCCTGAAAACAGGTCCAGCCGTTAGTATTGCCTTCAATGCAGAAGGTGAGTTAAGTCCAGCTGGCAACGGGTTTTTAAAGAAGTTAGGAGCTACCAGGGAAGATACCTTCATCGAACATAACGGCAAGGGAGACTTTCTGGCAGTTCGCTTTACTCAAAAGGGTAAAAGCATTCTGGAATTGTTACAAACCTGGATTCCTGGCACCATCGGGCAAATCCCGTTACCTAAAAAGATGATTTGGGAAAAGCATGATCTAGCATTTTCCCGACCTATACGCTGGATTCTGGCCCTATGGGATAATGAGGAGATCGGGCTGGATTATTTCGGGATCAAAGCTTCCCGGCTGAGCTATGGGAATCGCTATTTAGGGTTGGATCAGCCCATTTTGATTCAGGATTGTGCTTCCTATGAGCAGTCCCTGATGGAAGCCCGAGTGGTGGTGGATCACAGATTGCGTAAAACAATGATCATGGAGCAAATGCAACAGCTTTTTGCCGAAGATTCACTGGTAGTGGGCGAAGACTCGCGCTTGCTCGATACCGTGAACAATCTGATTGAATATCCCACAGCAGTTGTGGGCAGTTTTCCTGAACACTTCCTCGATCTGCCAGAGAAGATCATTAGCTCCACCATCAGTCAGAATCAGAAGTATTTCTCAGTATATGATGCTCAAGGCAAGCTCAGCAACAGGTTTGTGTTTATCAGCAATGGAGATCCTGATCATTCCGCTATGATCCGTTCCGGCAACGAAAAGGTGGTACGGGCCAGGTTGGAAGATGCCATGTGGTTTTATTCCGAGGATTGTAAACATTCCCTGGAAAGCTATGTTGGCGGATTGAAGGACGTAGTATTTCAATCAAAATTGGGTACTTTGGCGGAGAAAACAGAGCGACTGCAGAAGATCAGCACTTTCATCGCCCAAAAGCTTGCCCTCAGTCCCGATGCAGAGCAACGGGCAATGCGAACTGCCTTGCTTTGTAAAGCGGATTTGGTGACCTTGATGCTGGGGGAAAAAGAGTTCACCAAACTTCAGGGCTATATGGGCAAGCAATATGCCCTGGCTTCTGGGGAAGATGAAGAAGTGGCAGAAGGGATTTATGAACACTACATGCCCCGGGGTAGCAACGATTCTCTACCTGGGAGTCTGAGTGGGGCAATCTGTGCCGTAGCAGACAAGCTGGATACCGTCATTGGGATAATCGGAGTGGGAATGATGCCCACCGGTTCAGCTGATCCATTTGCCCTGAGACGGGCAGCCAGCGGAGTAGTGCAGATAATGGCAGATAGAAAATGGAATCTGGATTTGTGGGAATTGATTGATTATTGCCTTGGGCTACTGAAGGTAACTGTGCAGCTCTGTGAAGACGCACAGAGCAATATCACATCCTTCTTTGCTCAACGAGTGGCATGGTTGCTAAAGGAATTTGGCATAGCCTATGACGTTGTTTCCGCAGTGATGCACACTAAATATCGCTCTCTGGATGATCTGATTGCCCGTGCCCGTGCCCTTGACGCCCTTAAAAAAGACGAAAGCTTCATTCATCTGGTGATTGGGTTCAAGCGGGCCGCAAACATTATTGCCGGCACCAGCAGCTTTGCCGAACTCGATCCTGATAAGCTGGAGAGTGGGGCAGAGCAGGACCTATTCAATGGACTACAGAGCCTGCACCAGGAAGTATCCCAAAGCTTGAAGCATCTGGATTACGTCCTGGCTTTACAGAAGCTGGTAAACTTTGGCAAAATAATCGATAGGTTTTTTGACGATGTACTGGTCAATTGTGAAGATACTGGCTTACGGGCAAACCGTTATGCTCTGTTGGAGCGAGTTCGGGCAGAATTTCTGAGGGTCGCTGATCTGAGCCTAATCGTAGTTGAAAACGAAATTATTGGAGAATAAATGCACATTTTACAAACCTTGAAACAAAGAGCCACCGCAATCGGGGGCACGATTGTGCTTCCTGAAGCTACTGACGAACGCACCTTGCGTGCAGCGGAAATGATCCACAGTGCAGGCCTGGCAGAAGTATATCTGCTGGGAAACCGGGATAGTGTGCTTAACGACGCCCAAGATAAGGGTATTGACCTGGCCGGTTGCAAGATCATTGATCCCAGCACCAGCCCGGATACTCAACGTTTTGCTGAAGTCTTTTACGAGAAACGTAAGGAGAAGGGTGTCACGCGGGATCAGGCTTTGCAAACAATGCAAAACGTGCTCTTCTACGGTGCGATGATGGTGAAGCAGGGTCTGGCCAACGGAATGGTGGCAGGAGCAGCGAATACCACTGCGGACGTGCTCAGAGCTGCTTTGCAGGTTGTGGGTGTGAAACCAGGTTTAAAAACGGTATCCTCTACTTTTATAATGGTCTCACCCAGAGAGAATGAAACTACCTTTCTGTTTGCCGATTGCGCCGTGGTGCCCAACCCAAATGAAGAACAATTGGCAGATATTGCATGTTCCACTGCTGCCACCAGACACTCAATTTTGGGTGATGAACCTTTTGTGGCATTGCTTTCATTTTCAACTATGGGCAGTGCTGAGCATGAACTGGTGGAAAAAGTGCGCAGTGCCAAAGCGATTCTGGATCAACGCAAGGTTGATTTTCTTTATGATGGTGAATTGCAGCTTGATGCAGCGATTGTGGAAAAGATTGCCAGGAGTAAGGCTCCGCAGAGCAAAGTTGCAGGGAAAGCCAATACCTTGGTATTCCCGGATTTGCAAGCCGGTAACATTGGTTATAAGCTGGTTCAGCGCCTGGCAGGATATGAGGCGATCGGTCCCATCATTCAAGGGTTGGCAGCGCCCATTTGCGATCTTTCCCGAGGCTGCTCCACAGAGGATATCTTCAACACTGCCATCCTTGTGCTACTAATGTCAAAATAAAAAAAGTATATAGGGGGATAAGATGGCCATTAAGCTATCAAATCGTTCCAAATTGATCAAACCCTCGCCTACCTTGAGTTTGTCTGCCAAGGCGAATCAGATGAAGGACGCGGGGATCGATGTAATCAGTTTTGGGGTGGGAGAACCGGATTTCAACACTCCAGACTACATTAAGCAATCTGCTCATAAAGCGCTGGATGCCAATTTCACGCGCTACACAGCCAATGCAGGGATACCGGATTTGAAAAAGGCGATCTGCGCCAAGCTATTGCGAGATAATGGCCTGGAATATGCACCCAAAGACATTTTGGTATCTCCGGGAGCCAAGGCTTCCATCCTGAATGTGTTGACCGCTGTATGCGACACTGATGATCAGGTGTTGATCCCAAGTCCATATTGGGTGAGCTATCCCTATCAGGTATTACTGGCTGATTCTGTTCCAGTGTACATCCCCACCAGGGAAGAGGATAGCTACAAGCTTCAGGCCAAAGATCTGGAGGATGCCATTCTGGAAAGCCCCTGTGCCAAAGTATTGATGCTAAACTCACCCAATAATCCAACCGGTACCGTATATACCCGGGAGGAGCTGAGTGCAATTGCTGATTTATGTGTGAAGCACAACATCCTGGTGATTTCGGATGAGATCTACGAGCGCTTGGTTTATGATGATACCAGGCACATTTCGATTGCCTCATTGAACCCTGAAATCAAAGAACATACGGTTGTAGTTAATGGTGTATCCAAGGCTTATGCTATGACCGGATGGCGATTGGGCTATGCTGCTGGACCTACGCATATCATCGCTGCAGCGGGTCGGGTTCAGGAACACAGCACATCCTGCGTGAACTCCATTACTCAAAAGGCTTGCGTTTCGGCCCTCAACGATGAAGATGATTCCATTGAAAAGATGCGCATGGAGTTTTGGAAACGCCGGGACCGTTTGTTTGATCTATTGCAGGCGATACCTCATATCAGTTGCTTCAAACCTCAGGGCGCTTTTTATATCATGCCCAATATTGAATGGTATCTCAAACACAATAATGCCGGACTGAAGAACTCTGACGAGTTTTGTGACAAGCTGTTGGAGAAGCATCATGTAGCCCTGGTAGCGGGCTCTTCCTTCGGTTTGAAAGGGACGGTGCGTTTCTCCTATGCCAACAGTCTGGCCAACATTGAGGAAGGCGTCCGTAGATTTGCCAATTTCCTCAGGGAGCTCAGTCAATGAAAGACATGAATGATAAAATCTCCGATCGCTGGAAACAAAGACGCAATAAGGGCTATAACTGGCCGAAACTAATTATAATGGTTTTGGTATTGGCAGCTATACTTTTTGCGATGGGGATTTTGCAAAGAACCAGCAATATGGATTCTGTGCCCTCGGCTTCCACAGCTGATAGCAGCGCTATAGTAATCCCAGCAGCGGAGCAAAATCCTTGAGCCTTGTGATAGTAGGTTCCATTGGTCTTGATACCATCAAAACTCCTGCAGGGCAGGTGGTGGATGCTCCAGGTGGATCTGCTGTGTATGGCTCGATTTCCGGCTCTTACTTCACGGATGTTCACATCATTGGCGTGGTGGGGGAGGACTATCCCCAGGAAGCCAGGCAAATGCTGCACAGGCATGGGGTGAATCTGGAGGGCTTGGAAGTGGCAGCCGGGAAAACTTTCCGCTGGAGCGGACTGTATCAGGACTGGAACAAAGCCCAAACCCTGAATACTGAACTCAATGTATTCGCGGATTTTGTGCCCAGGATTCCCCAAGCATGCAGTAGCTGTCACAGTTTATTATTGGCAAACATCCATCCTGAGCTTCAGTTGCAGGTGCTACAGAAGACAGCTTCATATACTCATGTAGCCTGTGATACCATGAACTTTTGGATCAAGGGCTGTCCTCACACACTTCGTGAAGTAATCTCACGTGTGCAGATCGTGTTTATGAATGAGGACGAAATCAAAGAATTTACCGGTAAAATGGATATCTTCAGCGCTGCTGAGAGTATATTGGAATTGGGACCACAATTGATGGTGGTCAAACGCGGTGAATATGGCAGCATTGCGATCAGCAGAGAAGAGATGTTCTTTGCTCCAGCTTATCCAATTCGCCAGGTGAAAGATCCCACCGGTGCTGGCGACAGCTTTGCCGGGGCCTTTATGGCGCATCTGGAAGGTGCCAGTGATCTGAACTTCTCAAAAGTAAAAGATGCCGTTCGTTATGGAACAATTATGGCTGCTTATAATGTTAGCCAGTTCAGCGTTGATGGAATGCTGGATTTGAACCGGGATAGAATTGATCAGGACAAGGAAGCATTATGCAAAATGACCAATTAGACGGCATAGATTACAAGCAATCAGGAGTGGATATTGCCGCAGGCGAAGCAGCCGTAAAGGCCATCAAAGATAAGGTTCGCAGTACATACTCTCCGAATGTCCTAAGTGAATTGGGCAGTTTTGGGGGTTTGTATCGAATCAATAAAACTGCCTGGGAAAACCCAGTGCTGGTATCCAGCACAGATGGCGTGGGCACCAAGATCATGGTGGCAATTGCTGCTGGAAAGTATGACACTGTGGGCCAGGATCTGGTAAATCACTGTGTGAATGACATCCTTGTGCAAGGAGCCATACCTCAGTTTTTTCTGGATTACATCGGAGTAGGAAAGCTTGAACCTCCGGTTATCGAGAGGATTATTGATGGTTTTGTGCAAGCCTGCCGGGAAAATGACTGTGCTCTGATTGGTGGGGAAATGGCAGAAATGCCCGGTCTCTATCAGGAGCGTGATTTTGATTTGGCCGGAACAATCGTAGGTATGGTTGAACAATCTGAGATTCTTCCCCGTCAATCTATCACAGCAGGGGATGTCTTGATTGGCTTACCCTCCTCGGGCTTACACACCAATGGTTACTCATTGGCGCGGAAAGTCCTCTTTGAAAGGATGGGCTTGAGGGTGGATTCCTATCTGGAAGAATTGGGCGAAAGCGTCGGTGAAGCTTTGCTGAAAGTGCACCGCAGCTATTTGAGGCAGTTAAAGGCCTATCTCAAAAATCCCGCTCTCCATGCTCTGGCACATATCACGGGAGGTGGCATTCCGGGGAATCTGGCCAGAGTCTTGCCTCAGGGGCTACAAGCCGTGATCGATTTATCAGAGGTGGAGATTCCTGCCATTTTCCAGATTATTCAAAAGGGTGGCAAAGTTCGCCCGGAAATCATGCAACAGAGTTTTAATTTGGGAATTGGCATGATTGTGGCTTGCGATAGAAATATCGCTCAGGAGCTTTGTACAGATTGTGGTGGAAGCATCATTGGCTGGTTGCAGGAAGCAGATGCTGACACAAAAGTGCGGTTCAGATGAGATTGATAACTGCGTTTTTTTCAAAGCTCTTGCTTTTGCTGGATATGTCTCTAACGGCACTAAAGCAAAAAAACTGCTTGACTGATTTTATTAGCTCAGATATACGAGTTTTAAGAGGAATAGCCCTTTTACCATTTGGGGCTAGCCTCGATCTAAGTTCTTACATAATAGTAAATAAGCCAGGATGAAGGGAGGTCCGTCGATGCGAAAAACTGCATTGATCCTGCTAATAGTGTTGCTCGTTGGTGTTGCATACCTCGAAGCTCAGACGACTGGTCGCATTGCCGTCCGGGTTCGCGATACCCAAGGTCGTCCATTGGAGTACGTGAATATCGTGGTTATGTCCGGCACCCAGCGTATTTCAGGTGGCCAGACCAATGAACGCGGTCAGGCAATCATTATTAATATCCCACCAGGTTCTTACACCGTTAAGCTAAGCTTGGTCAGTTATGCCCCACTTACTTACCAGGACGTGAGAGTTCAGGTTGGTCAAACCGCAAATATTTCCCCCACAATGAGTAGAGAGGGTATCGAACTTGGCCCTGTGGTGGTGCAAGCTGAACAGGACGTGGTGGAACGCGACCGTACCGGTTCTTCCCGTCAGATTGAGATGGATCGTCTGACTGACGCTTCAGTTACTACAGTGGCAGATATTGTGTCCTTGCAAGCTGGTGTAACAAACATTGGTGGTGAACTGCACATCCGGGGTGGTCGTGCTAATGAAGTCAACTTCACAGTTGACGGAATGAGTGTGTCCGATCCTGTGGATGGTGGAAGTGCTTTATCTGTCGATATGGATGCCATCAAGGATATGAAGGTTATGACGGGTGGTTTCCCGGCTGAGTTTGGTAATGCCCAATCAGGTGTGATCAATATTGTCACCAAGGATGGAGATCCTTTCTATTCTGGTAAGATTGAATACAACACAGATCATATCATTGGTGAAGGCAGAAACTCCGATGTCTTCAAATTCGCCATTGGTGGCCCCATTGTTCCCTTTGCAACCCAAGATCTCAAAGAACGCTTGACGTTTTATCTGAATGGTGGCGGAGAATGGCTTGATGGCAGGTTGAAAGACTACTATGTGTCAAATCCCAATGAAGAATACACCATTGATGGCCGTGGATTACTGCTGTATCAGTATGATTCCTATGATCCTTATGAATCCCGAGATAACATCTTGGGAATTGATACTGGAAACAGGAATTATAATGCCTACAATGTAAACCTGAAAACCAAATATGTCATCAACCCGATTCAGAATCTTACCTTTGCCGTGCGTGGAGATAGGAACTATGATTTACCCTTCAGCTATGGATGGCGTTATGCGCTGCAACATTACGCAGTTACCGAAACAATTCAGAAACAGTATATAGCCACCTATGATCACGTATTCAATAATACAATGAACTTGAAGATGAAGGCCAGCTATTACACCAAAGATAGCAAACAAGGACCTCGCGGTATTGACCGTGATAGCTTCATGTATCTCGATCCCACCGCTGATGACGATCCCGAGGCCTACATCAGTAATGCCCTTCAAGGTGATTATGGCTATCAAAGTGTTGATTATGATGGAGATGGTGTGTATGATGTGGGATTCTATCCTGCAAGCTATTGGCAGTATTCCCTGCAGGGTCAGGAAGACTCACGCGCGATTCCTGGATTCAATGCTCCGGGCACCATTTACTCAAACTATATCGATGATTCCACTACCACGATCAATATGCGGGCAGATTTTGAATGGCAGATGAATGAAACCCATCTGGCAAAAACTGGATTGGAAGTTATCAGCCACGATATCCAGAAGAATCAGCTGCAAAACTTCCTGACTATCTACGAAGATCGTCGCCAGGCTTATCTGCGCAGCATCTATGATGTAAGCGATTACGATCTGGCGGATTGGAATACAGAAAATCAGGTTCCAACTGAGCTGTTTGCCCTCGAATCACTGGTGGAAACCCCAACCAGCACTGCTGATCTGGTACCCATCTACAAACCTGAAGCTTATTTTGAAGCAGCCAAAGCTTCTTCGGGGAAGCGCGATGGCTATTCCGCCAATCCCTGGCAGATGGCCTATTATCTTCAGGATAAGATGGAATGGGAAGGCATGATCGTAAACGCAGGTTTGCGTTTTGACTTCTGGTATCTTGGCAACAGCTACAAGGTATTGCAGGATAATGGCAGTTACCTGAGCAGAGATTTTGATAGTTCAGATCGCTTCCAGATGATGGTATCCCCTCGTCTGGGTGTGTCCCATCCCATTACTGAACGTGATGTTCTGCGTTTTGCTTACAACTATCAGAACCAATTGCCGCAAATGCAGTATATCTTTACTTCCAAAACTCCGGAAGATGCGAACCTTTCTGATGTTGCCATTACCGTGGGAAATCCCACCCTGGAACCGCAGATCACAGTCACTTATGAAGTTGGTTTGTCTCATCAGATCAGTGAAGACTATGTGTTGGATATGACTGCTTATTTCAAGAATCTGTACAACTATGTAAGCACGATCAAAGAGCGCAAAGAAGGCGAAGAAACCGTCTCCTGGTACCGCTTTATATCTGAGGACTATGGCTCAGCCAGAGGCCTGGACATGCAGCTTGAAAAGATGCTTTCAAACTTCAACACCTGGAGCATTGCCTATTCATTGGCCTGGGCGCAAGGCAATAATTCATCCACTGTGATCCAGGACGAAAACACCTCTTTGCGTGAATTCCCTCTGGATTGGGATGTGCGCCACAACATCGGCGTGAACTACACATTCCGGATCGGTCGCGGTGAGGAGTTCTTCGTTCCCTTCACGGATTTCATTCTTCCGCTTGATGATTTTTCCACCAGTGTGAACTGGAGCTTTGCCTCGGGATCTCCCTATACCCCTCAAAGCCTGGAAGGCAGCTCTATGTTGGATACCAACAGCAAGCGCAAGAAGAGTACCCAGCAGACAAACATGAAAATCTCCAAGGGGATCAACCTCCCTGGTGGTTCAAACATTCGTTTGTACATGGATATTGACAACCTGTTCAAAAATAGAAACATATACGATGTGTATGCCAGAACCGGAAATCCCTTTGATAGCGGAGAGGAACTGATTGATGATCAGGCGAACTACGTGTTTGAAGAAGTGGAATACGTGCATGGCTTATCCGATAATAATCCTACCAACTATAGCAACTACCGCGGAGTAACTCTCGGCGTGTCGTTCAATTTCTAAATTATTCCAAGGAGGAATCATAAATGAGAAAGTTCTCGTACATAATGCTGCTGATTGCAGTGCTTAGCCTGGTAATGCCAGGTATGGCCTTTGCACAGGAAGCAGCTGAGGAAGCAACCGCGGCAGTAAGCACCGGTGGATTGGAAAGCTTTGCTGAATTGGTATTTGGCAGCGGAATGGTGAAATGGTTTAAAGATGGTGGCTGGGCAATGTGGCCCATCCTCATCGTAGCGGTGTATGGATTGGCCTATGTCGTTTGGAAATTTATCGCCCTGATCTATGCCAAGGTTAATCTCAATGCCTTCTTGGGAAAGATTATTCCCCTGATCCAAAGCAAGAAATATAAAGAAGCTGCTGAAATTGCCAAGGGTACCCGTGGTCCTGTAGCAGCGATCATATATGCCGGTTTGCTCAAAGCCGAGGGCGGAGTACCGGCCGTGGAGAAAGCGATTGAAAACGCGGCAATGATCGAGATGAGTTATCTGGAAAAAGGGTTCCTGGAGCTTTCTACTGCCATTACCCTTGCCCCGATGTTGGGATTCCTGGGTACTGTGTCCGGTATGATCAGCGCTTTCGATGCCATCGCAGCAGCCCGTGCGGTGGATGCAACAATCGTAGCCAGTGGTATCAAAATTGCTCTTATCACCACTCAGGCTGGATTAATAGTTGCAATCCCCGTGCAATTCTTTAATAATATATTTGTCACCATGGTAGATGGCATGGTGATTGACATGCAGAAAGCGACAGAAAAAGTTGTCGAAGCGATGCTTTAATCCTTCAGGGAGTATGAGATGAAAATAGGACGTAAAAGGAAAGGCAAAGCGGAGATACCGACTTCGTCGATGTCCGATATTGCCTTCCTCTTGATCATCTTTTTCATGGCGACCACTAAGTTCGACGTGAAAGAGGGGATTAGGATAGTCCTGCCCCAAGCAGCTGCAGAAAGTACGCAGCAGGCTCAGACTCTTACTCTTACTGAGAAGGAGATGACCCGTTTGCAGATTACAGCAGATGGAATGATAGTGGTAAATACTGAAGCTCCCCGTTCCTATGAAAGTGGAGAGCTCGATGCGCTGATTCAGCAAAAGCAAAAGCTAAATCCCGAAATGATCTTCAAAGTGATCACGGATCGTGAAGCTAAATACAACGATATGATCCGGGTGGTTGACCGGCTTAAGGCAGCCAAAATTGAGAAGATTTCATTATCGACCAATTAGGAGGAACGATGGCGAATCTACAAAGAAAAAGAAATCGTGACGTTTCCATTCCAAATGGATCGATGTCGGATATTGCCTTTCTGCTGTTGCTGTTCTTCATGGTCAGCACCGTGTTTGTCCAGGAGAAACAATTCTGGGTGGAACGCGACCGTTGGCCGGTGGCAGACAGTATTGAGCGCATACCCCGCAATCACACCACTACCATCTATGTGATGAGGGATGAGACTATCCTGATAGATGATGTTCCCACACGCATTGAGACTGCGGAAGATACTTTTGTATATTCCACTTTGGTGCGTAAAAGGGATGAGGATCCCGAGCTGGTTGTATGTTTCAGGACAGACCGGGATACCATGTATGGAGTAATGTCCGATGTGATGCGCCAACTCCAGGATGCAAATACCCTGGTGGTGGCATTTGAAACCCAGCAACGCAGGGATTAGGAGGCAAAGATGAAGCACGAATACAATGATTGGAAAGATTATGCCAACAGCCAATTTGGCAAGGCAATGGCGCTTTCACTCACACTGTTGCTCTTTGCGATGATGGTTACTCCAAAGATAGAAGTAAGAAAGCAAGTATTTAAAACGCAACGAATGGAGCTTGTGGATATTCCCATGGAAGAGCGCGAGAAGATTGAACCTCCCGAAACTGAGGTAAATATCGAGATTCCTCTGGTGATCAGTGAAGAGCTGGGAACCCAGGAGTTTGATGTGGAAGCCTATCAGGCTGCTCTTTCGCAGATTGGAAATATCAACACCACCACGGCATCCAGTCTTTCAGGCAATGATGAAACTCCAGTCAACTTTGTGGCGTACGATGAAGCCCCGGTGATGATTGGATCCTTGAATCCGGTTTATCCCGAGTTTGCCAAACGTAATCGGATACAAGGCAAAGTGGTATTGGAAGTGGAAGTGCTCAAAGATGGCTCTGTGAGAAATATTCACGTAAGACGCTCGGTACCTGGTGGCTTGGATGAAGCTGCCATTGAAGCCGTACGTAAAGTAAGATTTCAACCAGGAAAAAGTAGCGGACAACCAGTTGACACGCTAGTGATCATCCCGGTTGAGTTCCAATTGAAATAATCCGGGAGTGTTTGATGAAAATGAATAAGATCGTGTTCTGCCTGGTGCTGATTCTGATGTTAGCCAGCATGGCATACGCAGCCAAGGCGGTTCCCACTACAGGAACCAAGAAGCTGGATCTATCCAAATACCACAATGTGGGAAACATTTGGCTAAGAGTCAGTAACTACGGTTTCTTTGGTTCTGGTGATGACATCGTTCCGCAGTATCCCTCTCTGGAGTATCCCGGTGGTAGCGGTATCGATTATCTTTATCAGGGTGCCCTGTGGTTTGGAGCCAAGAAACAGCGCCGTGATGGCTTGAACCGTAAACTGTACTGGAAAGTATATCCACCATCAGCTTCAAATGATACAATCCTCTATGAGGGAGAAGATGGCTGGACTCAGGACATGAAACCAGTGCTCGACACATTGGTAACTGTTGGTTTTGATGGTGATGCAGATCTCTATGAATTTCTGCCTGCATACAATCCCCTGCTAGTTTCCAATGCAGCGCAGGCAGACAACTATACACTTTATAATGCTGTGGATGGCATAGCCTCTGCCTCCACTCGACAGCAAAAGCGGGGAGTGGATGATGACGGTGATGGTCGCATAGATGAAGACTTTGTGGGATATACATTCCCCTTCAGACTTGCCAGTGAATTACCTGCCCAGTTCAGCACTTTTGGTGGGCAACATCTTGCCAATATGCCATCATCAGCGTTCTCAATCCTGGATGATCCTTCCAATGCTGAGATCTGGTTCCCTCTTGGATTCATGGATCTGGCAGATCGCAGTTACACCAGCTATGCTTTTACTGCCAGCTATGATGACGATCGTGATGGCCGCAGAGATGAAGATGGAGCTCCTGTTTCAGAGCAGGATTTCATCTCCTACTATTATGACTATTGCCCATTTGGCACCGAGGGTGATCGTGATCACGGTCAATCTCGCGGAAGCAACAAGCACTATCCTTTGAATGTGCGGATTCGTCAAATGAGCTATCAATGGAGCTATGACTACATAAAGAACCTGGTTTACGTTGAGTTCAACATTACCAATATGAATGCCGATGATGAACTCATCGATTGCGCCATGGGTATTTACATGGATGCAGACGTTGGACCTCAAACCTGGGGTGTGGAAAAAGCTTCTGACGACCTTTCCGGTTATGTGAAAGGTGAAGGCTATGAATTTGCATATACCCGTGATGAAGACGGTGATGGTGGTTTAACCACCGGGTTGGTGGGTGCACGTGTATGTACCCCAGATCCTGAAAACCTCGAGTTTCATTGCTGGTATTGGAAAGTTGGACAGGGTCCTGATGATGGTAATCCTCGCAGCCTTACACCCACCGGACGTACAGCCAATGAAAAGTATTGGTTGTTAACGGGCAAGAACCCCAACACCAGCTACTATACTCCTCTGCGTCCCGGTGATGGTGAGACCGCGACTGAGTTTGAACAACCCAGCCCCAATGACACGCGTTTCCTTTTTGCTTTCTACGGAGCTCAACCCGGTACTCCAGAGTATGACGAAGTAGACGAACATGGGGATTACTTTAAACGTTGGAATCTAGCTCCCGGAAAGACCATGAAAATCGTGGTTGCCGTATTCCCCGGCGAGAACAAGGAAGACCTCAAGAGAACTGCCCGCTGGGCTAAGGAAATCTATGGCCAGGCACAGGATCTGATAACTGTGGTTCTTCCGGATACCTTCCCGCACTATAATCCTCCGGAACCTCCAGCTATACCTGCTCTACACGCTGAGCTCATGGATAATGGCAATCGCATTGATCTGTATTGGGATAATCGCAGTGAATTCACCTACGATGTGAAAACGGTTTCAACTGCAATCATGGGTTGGCAATTCCCAGGAAGCTCTCAATATAAGCCCGGTTTGGATAGTGACCCCGCACCTTACGAAAACAACTGGCCTGATGAATTCCCTCTGGAGTTCCGCACAGATTTCGGTGATGGTTTTCCTTGGAACAACAATGCTCTGGCTAATCCATGGACAGCATACCGCTTGCGTCATGACTTCCAGGGATACTCAGTTTGGGGACGTTCCGGCAGTGGTAGTCAGGAAGATTGGGAAATGATTAACCGTTGGGATAAGATTGATACACCGCAGGATCTTGCAGATTATTCGATCAACGCTGATTCAGTGGATCTGTTCCTTGATTTCGGCGGCTACCTGGGTATTGATAACGATCTTCCCAATCGCTCTGATTTAGCTGATATTAACGAGCGTGGGTGGCAAGCTGATCCAGCAGAATATGCCAGGTTCTACCGTTTGAATGAATACTATGATCTGGTTCCCAACGGAAGCGTCTTCTATGGCTGGCCGATTTATGATCCGGACAAAGATTGGACTCCTGAGATCCAGAGTCAAGCAGACCAGATCCTGGCTGATAATCCCATGTTAAGCAATGAGGAACAGGACTATCTGCAAGCTAAAATGTTCATGCATCCGGATCTGATAGACTACCCAGAAAGATTCGCTTCTCTTTATGATCCCAAATTGATTCCTTTGAAGAGATTCGCATTCCCGGATGGGGAAATCGATCCTACTGCAGAAGAGCTCACAAAGCTTGAAAAGGAACGCCTGGCTCGCAGATATTACAGATCATCCATCCATTATCCCAGAAAGGGGATCGAATATTACGTGGCAGTTACGGCCTTTGATCGTGGTATTCCCTCAAATGATCTGAACTTCCTGGAAACGGGGCGTGATTCTGATGCCAATATGAAGGTCTTCTTCCCAGGGACCTTGGCTACTGAAAAAATGGATGACATAAAGGTAGTACCAAATCCCTACATTGGCCGCAGCAAATTTGATGGAAGATACGATAACGATGAGAAGGGAGATAAGAGCCGCCGTTTGTGGTTCATTAACCTGCCCAATCGTTGCAAAATCAGGATCTATACTCTTGCCGGTGACCTGGTAAAGACCATAGATCATGATGGAGCGCAACAAACCGATATTGTCACCATCTCCAAAGCTACTACCCAAGGCATTGCTGCCAGCGGTATGCATGCATGGGATTTGCTATCCCAACACAATCAGATAATCGCTCCCGGCGTATATCTGTTCAGTGTAGAAAACAAAGCCGACGACAAGTTGAAAGTCGGTAAATTTGTAATAATCAAATAGGGAGGAACTGTGAAGAAACATATTGTCTTGATCCTTACGCTGGCTGTCCTGCTGGTGCCCTTTGGGATATCTGCCAAGCCCTTTGGCAAGGTGGGTACAGTGGGAATGCAGTTCCTCAAACTTGGTGTCGATGCCCGTGCTATCGGTATGGGCGAAGCTTATACTGCAGTTACTGACGATATCTCGTCTGTATTCTGGAATCCCGCAGGTCTGGCTCCATCGTTTCAAAATCAAGTGTTCTTCTCACACACAAACTGGCCTGCCAATATTATGCAGGAGTATGCCGCCGCAACATACACAACCGGTGTGTCTACTTATGCAGTATTTGGCACAGTACTTCACATGGACAAGATGGAAATAACCGATGAAGAAACCTTTGAACACACTGGTGAGTATTTTACCAACAGCAGCGCTGCTTTTGGCTTGAGTTATGCTCAGCAGTTCACCGACAAGTTTTCTGCTGGTGGGAGTGTCAAGTACCTGCGTGAGAATCTCTATGAATACGCTGTAAACAGCTATGCCTTTGATCTTGGCTCCATGTATAATACCGGATGGAACAATATCAAGATAGGAATGGCGCTTAAAAACTTCGGTCCAGATGTCCGTTTCCGCGTTGATGATGATGATGATGGCTCAACTGATGAGGATCCATTTGATTTGTACGACAACGATGGTGATGGCCAGATTGACGAGGATGGAGCAGAACTGGAAAGCAAGATTCCCATGCACTTTTCATTGGGAGTGTCTGGTGACCTGATGCGTACTGATAACAGTCATTGGATTGCTTCGCTACAGCTGGATAACGTAATAGACCGGACGGAAACCTGGAACCTTGGCACCGAATACAAATTGGGTAACATCTTCCTGAGAGCTGGTTACCAGTTCAACTATGACACCAATGGTTTCAGTGCTGGAGCAGGTTGGCAGGTTCCAACCTCTTTGGGGATTTTCAATATTGATTATGCCTATACTGATATGGGCTATTTGGCCGAAAACATGCTTAAGAGCGCACATCGTGTGTCACTTAAAATGAGATACTAAAATGAATAAAAATACTGGAGGAACGATGAAAAAACTCTTGTTACTCGTCCTATGCCTGTCCTTCCTGGTCAGTGCTGTGTATGCCAAAGAAATGAAAGCTGCTGCCTACCCTAAAGCTTATGATGTAGAAGGTCCTGGCAGAATGGTCTCACGTACCCGTGAAGTACCGGCTTTTACCTTTACTAAAACCCCCACTTCCCTTATGGTTAACTACTATGACTATATGATCGGAAGTTACAATGGTCTTCCAATTCGCGTGATCCCGGATCCCATGTATCCTGGATATTTCATGACTTATCATGGAAAACGTACCCCCACCGGCACCCGTCGTGCTTTTTATGCACACCTGGATGCTCAGGGGAATATGATCAACAACAACGAAATTACTGCCGTAAACAACGATGAAGGTTATCCAACCGTAGCGGTGGATCCTGTTTCTGGCAAACCTTTGTATGCCTGGCACGCAAATGCCAGTGGTGACACAGATGCTGAATTGGAAGTGGAATACACTTCTGATGCCTTCATCGGTGGTATCTCTGGTTTGTTCAATGATATTCAAGTAATTGCTGATAACCCCATCGCCGTTACTCCTGGTGTTGGAGATCCCTCTACCGATAATGAATTCATCTGGCCAACCGCTCAAATCGGACCATCACCAGTTGCTGGAATGCGCAGAGTATATGTAGCCATGCGTAATGCAGTAACTCACAATACTCCTGGCAACCCCAGTGAAAACCTCTACATTGCTTATGCTGATTTTAATGGTGATATGCTGGAAGGAAACGTTCCCTTGCAATGGAATCACACATCAATCCCGGAAATGGATCAATGGAACCACGATCCCGAATGGCGTCGTCCTTTCCATGCCCTGACTACAGACAACCAGGGTAATGTCTATTATGCCGGTTATCACATCGGCACTGAATCCGATGGAACCACCAGTATCATTGAAGATGGCACAGATATCTTTGTAAACGACAATTATGGTGAAGGCACCTGGACCCGGATTAGCGGCTCTGGTCAGCTTCCATCCTGGAACCCTGCCGGTACCCCTGGCGGAACCGGTTACTTTGTTGGTGAAGGTGATGTACCTTATCCGGATGATGAGATGGTTTGGTCTCTGGCAAACTCCAGTCACCTGAATGCTGTAACAACTCCCAACGGACGCGTGGTTTTCCCCGGTGTTTGGGCACAAAGCACGATTGAAGGTGGATACTGGGTTGATTTCCAGGTTGTAAAATCATTGGTTTGGAATCCTTTGACAAATGAATTCGCAGTAAATGAAATCTTTCCTCAGATCAATCCTGATGATACATTCAACTCCGCCTGGACTCCCTGGGATCTTGAAGCTCCCTGGGGTGAACCGGAATACTACCAGGCTGATGATGAACAATATTACCTGAACCCTGAAAAAATATGGCCTTTCCCACACTGGGATGAATCTCTTCATACTGACGCTATGGAGTTTCACTACAACAACATCAAGGTTAGCGAAGTGAATGATCAGAACATGTTAGTAGCAGTCTGGCAAGACTGTATGCGCGCTAAAGCGGCTAACGTCGATAGTGATCCTGATTATGCTGAATTTAGCCAAGTTCCAGAAATCTATATCTCAGTTTCTTCCAACGGTGGGGATAACTGGACTGAACCCATTGTTTTGAATAGCGTTGAAACTCCTGAGTTCGATGGAATCAAACCAATGTGGGTGTATCCCGCTGACCAGGTTATCTACGTTGGCCCAGATGGTGAGAATAAGATTGGAAAAATCGGTATGATGTTCTACAACGATTATACTTGGGGTTCCTATGCCAATACTCCTCCTGCTCACCCGAACAATGATGGTGGCGAAGTGATGTTCATGGAAATGCAGATTGTTTTCCCGCCCATGGTTTCCAATGCCAATGGCACAGCTCCTGCTGTAACCAGAATGTTGAATCCCAACTATCCCAACCCCTTCAATCCTGAAACAACAATCAGCTTTGATATGCCCAAAGCCGGTCAGGCCAAGCTTGACATTTACAACGTAAAAGGTCAGCTGGTAAAGAGCCTGTTCAACGGTTCAGCACCTTTTGGTAAAACCAGCATGGTTTGGAACGGTACTGACAGCAACGGTAGAGCTGTAACCAGCGGTGTTTATTTCTATCGTCTTAGCACCGAAGGTCATAGCGAAACCCGCAAAATGATGCTGATGAAATAATCCTGATTCAGAATCCAAATAATACACCCGATGCCTCAGGGCATCGGGTTTTTTAATAGGATTCGATACGTCTCGTGTCGAAAAAGATCGCCCTTCAATTAAAAGGCGTAGGATTCGACACGTCTCGTGTCGACGGAACGTAGTTCCGTAAATGTAAGCAGCTTCGCTGCTTATGCAGACGAGACGTCTGCAAACCTATCCCCAGTCTATCTCAACTAAGGTCCCGTTGGGAACTAAAGGGACAATACCACGTTTTTTGAGTCATCACACAAGCTCTGCAGCTAGTGACACTGATTATTCAATGGTCATTATTGGGTGGTGGGCTGGGCATGGATTATGTCATTTCAAACTAAACACGATATTATTCAGTGCAGAAATACAGCCCATCATGCTGTTCCAGATCATTTTGACACTACCCACGAATAAATACGGTGATGGGCATCTACACATTGCTTCCTCCTCCCGGGTTCATGCTATGTTCAGCACTACATCAGCCCATAATACTCCCATGCCATGTGGAGATTATGGGCTGATGTAGTGCTGAAACAGTGGTGAAGTATCGGGGATGGGTGCCCCGTCCTCATAATGTACAGGTGATTACTTCAGGCAAGTGCTCCTGCAGGGAATTGGTCGTTTAGCCAATGATATCGGCAAGCAGGATTTGTTTCGACCAATCGATTTTATATACTACCAGGTGGAAGTATTCGTCATCAGGTTTTGCATTTGTATCAAGCAATACCTGTTTTCCCCAGGGCAGGATTAATGCTTTTAATCTACCATTCACATAACCGCGTAACTGAGCTTGCAGAGGTTTATTCAGCAATTCCTGTTCAATGTACTTCAGGAACCAATAGCGTTCTGAGCGAATAACAGTTTCGCGGATCAGTAGAATGCGCTTTTCAATATGGGGGATCATGCGCTTTAGATTATCTTCAGAAAAGGGAATCGGTTGATCATATAGTGAGTTATACACCTGCATCTGATTGATCATGTCCACCACTCTACGGATGGGGCTGGTAGCATGTAAATAGGCTTCAGCTCCGATACCAGGGTGATAGCCAGGAGTGGTAGAAAGATATGCCGAGCTATTGCGCACCTCTTGAAAATCATCCAGGAATTGGTTGATGTTCCGGTATAGCAAGGGCAGTTTGAGACTTGAAGCATACTGAGCGATACAGCGGTTGTATTGGATCATCAGCTCCTCAATCACCATCCGGGCTGGGCTTTGGCTATCTACTTTACGCATTGAGATTCTGGAAGAACTAGCTTTGATTGAATAGTAAAAGCGTTCCTTATCCATGGCTGGATCACGTTGATCTTTCAAAGCAGCAGCAATACGGAAAAGCATCTGTAGTTCTGGATTTGTGCGATCCTTATCGATATCATTGTAGCTAAAGTTTTGCGAGATCGTGATCACTTGCGCTTTCAGGAAAGTGTTTTTAAGCTCCAGATTTGTACTAAAATCAAGGTATAAAGACAACACCTGTTTCTGTTCACCGCTACGCAATGAGAATCTGCCCTGAGAATACTCAATGGGTAGCATCGGAACGTTCAGAGAGGGCAGGTATAGTGAAGATATTCTCTGTAAGGATTGTGTGAACAGGGGATGATCCGCACTAAGGCATTGGGCAAGGTTACTTACATGAATGCCGATGCGAAAACCGGAGGGAGAGCTTTGGATGCTGATGGCATCATCATAATCCAAAGTATCTTCATCATCTATGCAAAAGGCAGTATGATCTGCAAGCGGAAGCTCTGCTTCTTTCAGATTGAGTTTCGATGGCAGATCAATGAAAGATATGGGTAAGCCTGATTCCATCAAAGCTGGATCATCAGCCTCATCACCCAGGGATTTTCGGATTCTTACAACATACTCACTGAGGGATGGATAAGGGTTGCGGCGTGAAGCAAGCTTCTCCAGATCATCAATTCTGAGCCCCTGTTGCATCTGCTGAAGCTGAGTGAGCAACAGGCTGGAGTCTTCTGGCTTAAGCTCTGCTGGAAGAGCGGAGTTCAGATTCTTCAGATAGCTATCAATCGTGGATAAGAATGCTCTCCGCTGATCTGCCTGATTCTGAGCAAGTAAGTAGGCTTGGGTTTCTTCTTCACTTCTGGTAAAGAGTTTATCGTGCTTTTGATAATACCATAAGGGATTGTTTTTGAGGTGTACAAAGAGCCCGAATCGAGCAGAATCCTGGGTCAGATTCAAACGCTGACATAACTCAGGAAATGCCTCTCCCGCAAGATCAAGTTTGGTAAATGCTTTGCTTTTATCCAGGGCATTTTGTTTGAAATCCTGAAGGAGCTGGATATTGCTAATGCTTCCCGACTGCGCTAAGAGGATGATTCTGGAAGGACTGAGAGTGAAGGTGTTCCCCTTTGTGTCAGTTAAACATAGCTTATCTTGCATGACCTGATCAATATAGGTAAAATGTAAGTGACCCTGATGGAAAAACAAGGCTGCCTTGCCAAGGTATTGGGATAGCACTTGAGGATGGTTCATCTATTCCTTTCTTTTTACTGCTGAATATAAGTGGCGCCCCTGGGAAGAATCGAACTTCCGACCAACGGTTTAGGAAACCGCTGCTCTATCCCCTGAGCTACAGGGGCACGCAGATGCAAGCTTTTTGAAGGGCAGCATTTCGTCAAGTTTACATTGACAAAAGACTGAGTCCTGCCACTTTGACACCAAAAACAGCAAACAAAAGGACATACTAAATGAGAATTGCGATTGTTGGTGCAACCGGTGAAGTGGGCAGAATGATGATGAGTTGCCTGGAAGAACTGAACCTTCAAATAGATCAGCTGGATTTATATGCTTCGGCAAAATCTTGCGGAACAATGCTATATTACTTGGATCGTCCCATAGAGGTAATGGAACTTAAAGAAGATTCTCTGCTAACCAGATATGACTACGTGTTTTTCTCTGCAGGGGCTGGAGTAGCTCGTACCTTTGCCCCAATTGCTGCTGATGTTTCCGAACTGGTGATAGATAACTCTTCCGCATTCCGTAAAGATGACTATATCCCTCTGGTGGTTCCTGAGATCAATGGAGACTTGTTACATTCATACTCGGGGATTGTAGCCAACCCCAACTGCAGCACGATTCAAATGGTTCTGCCCCTGCACATTCTGGATAAGGCATATACTTTGAAGAAAATAGTGGTATCCACATATCAAGCCGTATCAGGCAGCGGGCACAGCGGAATTGATACCTTGATGAAACAACGCAAGGGTTCCACCCTGAAGGGTAGCTATCCGGAAATCATCGATCTCAATGTGATTCCTCAGATCGGAGTATTTTTGGATAGTGGATATAGCACTGAGGAAGAAAAGATGGATTGTGAAACTCGCAAGATACTGCGTAATAGTAATGTGTCAGTTTGTGCGACAACGGTGAGAGTGCCCGTTATCTATGGACATTCTGCTTCAGTGTATGCCGAGTTTGACCGACAGGTTGATCTTGGGGAAGCAAGTGAGCTGTTGCAGTCTGCAGAGGCAATCCAAGTACACGAGAATAGCTATATCACCCCTCTGGCTATTGGCAATTCTAACCTTGCTCACGTTTGCCGGCTTCGATATGGAACCGACAGACACTCAATCAGCTTTTGGAATGTAGGACACAACGTTCGCATTGGAGCTGCAGCAAATGCGGTGAATATTATGAAGTTACATGCCAGGATGAGTGGCAGGATCTGATGCTTGATCCCAGACAGATACGCCAGCAACTACATCTGATTCCGGAACTGGCTTTTGCCGAAAATGCCACAAAAGCATTCTTGAAAGCCGAACTGGAGGCAATGCTGAAGCAGGATAAGGAGCGCTCATTGCACTTTGAATTGCATGAGTTTACGAACTCCTCTGGATTGCTTCTCAGTTATAGCGGAACGCAAGGGGATTATCAACTATTCAGAGCTGATATGGATGCTTTACCGCTGGTGGAACAAACCGGATATGAATATGCTTCCAGGCTAAAGGGTTGTATGCATGCCTGTGGACACGACGTACATATGGCGGTATTGATGGGTCTGATAGCCAGAGTGTATGAGAATCTCCCGCAAAACAACATCCTGTTTCTGTTTCAACCTGCTGAGGAAGGCAAGGGTGGAGCTCAAAGCATCCTGGCAGAGGGAGTGATCCAGCAATACCCAGTCTCAGCCGCGTTTGCCCTGCATGTAGGCAGTAATCTGCCCGTGGGCACAATCAGCAGCAAGACTGGCATCTTCTTTGGGATCCCTCAGGAGTTTGACGTGGAGTTCATCGGTAAAGCTGCACATGTCGCATTCCCGGAGCAGGGAGTTAATGCCCTTTCAGCAGCAATCGATTTTATGAGCCAGATGCAAAACGAGGTTCTGGAGCTTTCCCAAAGCCAAAGATTGATCTTCCACGTGGGTAAAATGCAGGCTGGACGCATCAGGAACGTGATTGCCGATAGTTGTATATTGGAAGGTACTCATCGCAGCCTGAATATCCAGACCAGAAACAGCCTCAACGAGCTAATCGAGAAACGGGCAATCCAATGTGCCCGAAGTATTGGGGCCAGGGTTAAGACCGATTTTTTGGGTTCCTATGACGCTGTAGTTAATGATCAAAACCTCTATGAACGATTGAAAGAAAGAAGTACAGGCTTGGGTTATCGGTTTTTGGAAGCCAATACTGTGATGACTGGAGAAGACTTTGGTTTCTTTACAACAATCTATCCAGGGTTGCTGTTTTGGCTGGGCAGTGGCAGCGAGCATTCTTTGCATTCACCGGAGTTTTTACCGGACGAATCCTGCATCCAGGTGGGCATTGACGTGATGTATGCTTTGTTGTAGTGGAACGAGCTACAGCAGTATTTTATCCCAAGCCTTCACTCAGCACAACACTGTTTAGTACTACTTCCTGAACTTCAACCCTGCGAAAGGCAACTGGTAATACCATCCTTGTGACTTTGTTGCTGTTCTTTTTATCCTGGCTGGTCGCTCGCAATATATCCTGGTAGTCAAGACTGCCATAGAAATCTGAAATACCGGCAGGAAGGGGGTATTGGCGCAGAGTATTCAAGAGAGCCTGGGCAGACAGCTTACTTATCAAGCCCAGTTTCAGGCTGATATTCAAGGCAATGATCATCCCGGCTACCACACAGTCACCATGCTTAAACCGATACTGGCTGGAGGATTCCAGGATGTGCGCAAAAGTGTGTCCAAAGTTTAGTTGCTGGCGTGCACCAAGGTCATAGGGATCACTTTTGCACAACTGCATTTTGAAGACAGCATACTCCAGAATCTGCGAAGATGGGGGAATGCTGCAACTGAGATCAAGCGGACTCAATTGATCAGAAATCAAATAGCTCTTCAGCATTTCAGCAAGACCCTGACGGAGTTCATCTGAACTCAGGGTATGCAAAAAGTTGGGATGGATGAAAATCTCTTCGGCAGGATAGAAGGTGCCGATGTGGTTCTTGATGTTTCGATAGTTGACAGCGCATTTTCCGCCAATCGCGGCATCGATCATGGATAGCAGAGTGCTGGGATATAGCCGGAGCCGGCAACCGCGCTTAAAGGTTGCTACTCCGTATGCTGCCAGATCGCAGATCAAACCTCCTCCGACAACATGAACAATATCACTACGATGTACGTTATGCTCACTCAGGAAACCATATATTTTGCCAAGAGTGTTCATGCTTTTTGCTCTCTCAATGGCTTTTAGCTCCAGGATGGGTATGCTTCGGGGAAAATAGTCACCATAAATGGCCTTTACTCTGGCATCGGCAATGATGACGCCAGATTCTGGAAGAATAAGACTGGGGACTATATGTAAGTGTCCGTGATCCAGATATGATTCATTCATCTCTTTTAGGCACTCAGTATCAACATGGCTAACAATCCCTGCTGCAAACAATTTGCAGGACGGAGTATATCCCCAGTTTATGCTTGAAGAAGGTGCTCCTATTCCCTGATGATTGCGATCTTGCCATTAGCGATGTTGCCGTCATCATCAACAATCACAAAGAAGTATATCCCGCTGGAAACCAAATCGCCAGCTTTGTTTTTGCCATTCCACTCAAAACGAGCGAAGGGGTTTTCTTTCAATTGCTGGATCAAAGCTCCAGAAGAGGAGTATATTGAGCATTTGTTTGAGCCCTTGGGCATGCTGTCTGCTGGCAGATTGACAATCTGAACAGTGGAAAAGCCATCAGGGCGGAAGGGATTTGGGAAAGCCTTCACAGTGCTAAGAGAAACGTCTGGCTTGACAGTGCGGCCAATCTTGAAGGTATTCAGACCATCTGGAGTTCCAATCAACAATCTGCCTTCCAGAGGGTCGTAGCCAAAGGATATAATGCGATTTGAGAGCAGGGGAGAATTGGCCTGAAAGTAATTTGTAAAACGCTCCGTAACGGGATTGTACATACTGATTCCATTATCATAACTGCCAATCCAAATGCGTCCGAAGGGATCGCCAAAGATGGAATTGGGTACTGTGCTGATGCTACCGAACAATCGTTCTTCATCCGCATAATACAGGGTATCGTTGTTCCATTGGAAGGTACTGAAGTTGTAGATATAGCGTTTAATGTAAGTGTCATAACGATACCAGTTTGTTTCGTCCCACATATAAAGACCGGAACCGGAAGCGATGAAGTGATACCAGCCAGAATAGGGTGTTTCTGTGCTGGCAACACCATAAATGGTACCTTGTTTGAGTTCAGAGGGGATATTCGTGACCCAGTGTGTCCCATCGGTTTCAGGGATGCTGTCATGATTCCATATGCTCAAACCGCTATCATTCTCGGTACCAAAGAAATACTGTCTTCCATTGTGATGGACATTCAAGACCCTTTGGTAGGGAGAGTTTTTGAGTTCAAAGTCCCTTAGATGATTCAAATCTGAATCAAGCACCGTGACACCATCGTCATAACACATCACAAACATGTTGTCGTATAGGTCACGATACACATCATGGATGGTGTTGCCCAGAAGTCTGGGGCTACCTGAAATATAGGAACCATATTCTCCCAGCTCTGGGTCATAATCTGCAACACCCCATTTTGTGAGCCGTTTCCAGCTTCCATTGCGTTCATCTAGAATTGTGATACCAGGGAACCAGGGGCCAATTTCATAAGCAGTGGACCATGCACCAAACCATCGGCGATCATACTTATCAATTCCAATTGTCATGATATTGTCGCTTTGCAGGGGACTGTTGTTGATGGTCAGATTTGTCCAGATGCCGTCTTTGTATTTGCTGACTCCCATCGTACCTTTGGGAACGAGATGATCACCAATATTGCCGCTGGCGAACCAAAGGCTGTTATCCTTGCCGGCATTGCTTTGGGTGATTCTGGGGAAACCAATACTATTTGAATAAAAGAAATCCCATTCGTTTCTGAGAGTATCAAATTTGGCAATACCTTCACCCCAAGTGCTAATGAATATATCAGAATCAAATTCTTGAATACTGGCGATAGATTTCAAACCCAGATTGTTGGTAGATTCATAGTAAGAAGTGATATTGCCCTCGGGACTGATCTTACTCATAAGTAATGAATCGCTTCGGTCATAATATAATATCCTGTCATCCCACTCACCATAGGCAACCCAAAGATCATCAGAAGAACTTAACATGATTGCAGAGATTACCCTTGGCTCAGGGTCCGGGTGTAGAGCAATTGACTCCCAGGAATCCGGATTGAGGGAGAGATCATTGACGTAAACCTGGGTCTGAGTGGCAACAGCGATGCGGTTGTTGTTGCTGGAGATCAGATAGCTTGGGCTGCTGGGTAAGGTGCCTGAGGAGTTAAGTGAGTGCCAGGCATCATTGATGTCCAGGGAGTCAATCGCAACATAATTTATACCTGCTGCAGTGGCGAGAAAAAGGATGCCGTTGTTTGCCAGGTGAAGTTCGTTGATATTATCACTCAACAGAGCGTTTCCTGTAGTAGTTCGATTGTATTGGTTAAGTAACAGGGGGAAGCTGACTCCTGGTAGATAGTAATAAACAACCATACCCTGATCTGTGGCCACTAACATTCGGGACCCATATTCCAGAAAGCTATTTATGCTTAGGGAAGGCAAGCCAAAGTCCAAATCAAGATTCTGTACACCGGAAGAAGTAATGACTGTTATCCCATCATCACGTGAACCAAGCCACAGACTATTTGAATCCTCACCTTGTTCAATACAACGAATATCATTTGATACCAATCCGTCGCCGGAGGTCCAGTGTTTGATCTCGTTCATTTGGGATGGGCTGTTACCCTCAATGTGCAAGACTCCGCCCCAGGTGGCAAGATAGAGGTTATTGTCAGCTTTAGTGATGTTATAAACGTGATTTGTGTTGTTGATGGTTTGCCAGTCTTCTCCGCTTAAGAAAACTACGGAAAGCATGATCAGGACAAGGGATAGTCTTTTCATTTCTTTTGCTCCATGCGCATTAAAATGTAAGCTGTGATCACTACTACTACCAAGAGTAGCATCAGTAGCGAGAATAAGATCTTTTTATCGGTAAATGAAAAACCAATGGCAATCAAGCCAAACAGGAAAGTGATAAAATATACAATAATCGAGATTGTCCGTTGAGAAAGCCCAAAAGCAAGCATGGTGTGATGGATATGAGCTTTGTCTGCCTTGAAGATATTTCCCACCCGGATGCGCCTGAATATTGCCAGGGATACGTCCAGGAAGGGTATGGCAAGCGCTGCCAGTGGTATGATCAGGGTCATGGAAGTAATTCCTTTGAATTGCGATGCTCCGGCTGTGGATATTGCGGCAATATTCAAAGCAATGTATTGAGCTCCGGTTTCACCCAGAAAGATTTTTGCAGGAAAGAAATTGAAGCGTAGAAAAGCCAGTAATCCCGCCACCATAAAGCTGGAGAGGCAAATGACCAATAGATTGTTTTCAATGATCCCCACCGTGAGCAAGACCATGCAGGCAATTGCAGAAATGCCGGTTGCCAGGCCGTCCATGCCATCGATAAGGTTGATAGCATTGATCACAACAACATACCACAACACGGTTATCGGAAATGATAACCAGCCCAGAATGAAGTGCTCTCCCAAAGGATTGGTGATAAACAGCACTCTATAGCCAATCACATACATCACAATGCCCAGGACGATTTGCCAGATGAACTTGTAGCGAGCAGGACTTTCAAAGCGATCATCCAGAAGTCCAAAGGTCAAAGCCACAGTGCTCACCACTGAGAGTTCAAAAAACAAACGACTGATCTCTTCTCCCCGGGTGAATAGCGCCAGCAGCAATTGCATGGCAATAATCGGAATGGCAAAGGATAATCCCCCAGCTTCGGGTGTGTTGACCTTATGTATTCTGCGCTCATTGGGGCGAGCGATAATACCGTGCAGGATAGAAAACCGTATGTTGAAGGGTACCAGCAACTGCGTGATCAGGAAGATGAATAGAGCGGCCAGGGTAATAAGTGTAGTCATATCTTATCCGATACTATTCGCCAGATGATATCGCTTGGTGCATCATTGAATCTACTGGCACATGAAGGGATTCAGGCATCGCTTTTGCCCTCATAGATATTACGATAGGAAGTGATCATTGAGTTGTAATCACTAATCTGCACCACTTTCTTAGCCGCTGCAGTACCCTTAAGCTTTGCGCCTGAGGGATCTGAAGCGACGTCAATCATGGTCGATACCAGCATGTCATGATCATTCAGCCTCACAAGCCACCCCACTGAATCATCCACTAATTCACGGATGGATGGGATATCTGAACCGATGATGGGCAATCCTGCATGCATGGCCTCAATAATGCTATAAGGCATGGCTTCCCATCTGGAATACAAAATAAAGGCATCAAAGACCTTCAGCCAAGGCTTCACATCAGAATCCCATCCCGGCAGGATGATGCGCTGGCTTAAGCGGTGGCTATGCACTATACTCTTGCACAAGTTGAAATGCTCCCCATCGCCCAGCAGGATGAACTTCAGCTTATCATTCATTTTGCAAGCCTTGCATGCCGCTACAGTCAGATTGACCACATTCTTCTGCTCCGAGAATCTGATCGTGCTACCAATGGTGAAGCTCTTGGGATCCCTTTGTCCGCTACTGTTTTCAGTGACATCAGGACGGAGTGCGTTATAAATCGTGATAGCTTTGCGTTCGGGCAAAAGTCCCAGTTGCAGACATTTTAATCTATCACTGTTGTTCACAAATATGCTGTAGTCAGAGCAGTGGTTAGCAAGTTTTTCCAGCATCATATAGCCTCGGTAAACCAGAGGGGATTGATAATCCTGAAAAGCAGTGCCATGGATACTATGCACAATCAGAGGTATTCCCGCTATGCGTGCGGCGATTCTGCCCAAAAGCCCTGGTTTTGAGGAATTGGTATGCACGATGTCAAAGCGATATTTGATGCACAGATACAGGATTTCTCCGAAGCTGATCAGATCTGTAGGGGAGATGGCGTGACGAAAGCTGCGGATAGGCAGATAAGTCCAGCCCCGCTGTTGGATAGCATCCACAAATGGACCTCCAGGTTTGGAGGCCACATAAATCTCATAATCCCTGGCTGGCAATCCCTCCAACAGGTGGATGGAAAACCTTTGCACCCCGCTCATCAAGGGTAGAAGCTGTAAATGCAGGATGCGTATCTTCATCTATTGAACCAAGCGAATCACACAGAAGGATTCTGCCTTCACATCAGTGAAGAAGAGGCTATTACCCTCGATTTTTGCCTTCTGTCCGTCGATTTCGCGTACTTTCTGTTCAGTATGTAGTTGCAGTGTAAAATGTGCTAAGGCTTCCGGGAAGAACAAGGAGATCTCATATTCACTTTCTTCAATGGTCACTTTATTACGTTTTTCCCACCAGTCGCTAAGTTCCATCGCAGTTGTTACCCAGGTTGAAGCTGATGTGACAAGCGCTAATACATAGGAATAGAGCTTGTGACAATAGTGGATATCATTGTATGCTGCCAGAGAAAGATCCAGAGCAAAGACCCCATGAGTGCGTTGAATCTGCTGAAAATAGCGTTTGATCTGAGCTTTGGCATCATCCAGAGCCAGGAGTTTGTGCTTATTTACATGCAAGTATGAATCCCTGTAGGTGGTAGGCAGCATCAGGTATGAAGCTTTGGCTCCCACCCAGGGAGTGAAGGGAAAGCTGATCCCGGAAAAGAATCCGGGCGTATCCCTAAAGGCAACGCTTTGGGAATAGCGGGGGCTGATTTTATTATGTAAATCCAGGATATCACTGTTTGTAGTATAGGCATACTGCCGAACTCCAATTCTATCCTGAGCCAGCTGATGTAACATGATCTGTTTGCGGGTCATCATATCATCACGATTCAGCTTGTCGTTGGGCATTAGGAGACCGATTTCCGAGCCTTCATTGATAATGGTCTGGATTTCTTCCTGCAATTCCGGATCGTCCAGAGAATAATCAATTTCTGTTCCTTTATCGGTGGCCAGAAAGAAGGTGGAGCGGCAGCCATTTTCGCGTTCGAGCTGTAGATATTCGTGGAAGTTCCAGTACAATTCATAGTTTGTAAAGAGATATTGCAGCTTGCCCCAGACAGTATGGAAGTATTGCTGGAACTTCAGCGTAAACAGCAGTATAAAATCATCTACCACTGATAGCACCAGCGAGGAAAGATCCCATTTCTGCAGGTCATCAACCGTATGGGAGAGCAGCACTGCAGAACCTTGATTCTGAGGCCAAAATGCCTTTTGTGCCAAGGGAATCTTCTGTGCCCTGGCGTGTTCTTTGATCATTGATTCGATCAGCCACATCAAACTATCCAAAACCGGGTATTCGCGATATGGATAGAAAGCGCTGTTCTCATCCGGGAACCGATCGTCCCCTTTGGGAGAAGGTTCAAAGCTGTATTCTGCAAAACTGAGCTGGAAAAACACGTTTCCAACGAGGTCAAAATTGATCTTGCCCCCGCAGGTATCTTCATCGATGTAGTTTTCAGCAACATGAGAAAAAGCTCGTCCGGAAATAATCTTTGTACTGTACAGCAGCTTGACGTCACGCAGATTTCGGCGCAGTTTTTCAGGACTGTAGCTACCCT
>Ga0265295_1001298_pt1 | contig 44494 bp, 44 predicted proteins | sample Munlansysbiofilm_FD_192503 | JGI IMG/M metagenome (GOLD analysis project Ga0265295, IMG submission 192503) | Leachate microbial communities from a municipal landfill in Southern Ontario, Canada - Methane capture system biofilm | ecosystem: Engineered > Solid waste > Landfill > Unclassified ...
CCGAAGTCGCCTCGTCAAACAACAAAAGCGAGGCATGTTTGTAGATGGCACGGGCGATGGCGATACGCTGACGCTGCCCGCCGGAGAGATTGGAGCCGAACTCCTCCATTTTCGTGTATATCCCGTGCTCCAGGTTTTTTACAAATGCCGTTGCGTCGGCAAGCTCAAGCGCCTCATACACCCTTTGTTCATCGATCTCCTGCCCGTACGCCACGTTTGCCGCAAGGGTATCTTGAAAAATATAGATGCGCTGGCTCACCAAAGAGAGATGGTTTTTATAGGAGTTGTTTTCATACTCTTTAATGTTAACGCCGTTGACGTACACGCCCCCCTCATCGGGATCGTAAAAGCGCAAAATCATATTGATAAAGGTCGATTTTCCGCCCCCGCTATCACCCACAAGCGCTATCTTCTCCCCCGCGTTGATAGTAAAATCGATCCCGTCCAAAATATAAGCGTTTTCATATTTAAGACGTACGTTTTTAAACTCTACATGCCTTATATCGTCGTTGAGGATCCGCGCGCCGTCTTGAATGCGGCTTTTGGTGTCGAGCACTTCAAAAATACGTTCGCTTGCCGCCAGAGCATCCTGAATCTTCGCAAAAATAGTCCCGATCCGTCTTACGGGTTGCAAAACTAATCCCACAGCGGTTAAAAATGCGGTGAGTTCTCCAGGGGTCATTCGTCCCTCGATCACCTCTCGTCCACCTACGAAAATGACCGCTGCAATCCCTGCTGCGCCAATGATCTCCATCATTGGAGAAACAACGTCTCCCACATAAACAGCTTTCATGTTTATTTTAAAAAATTGCCAGTTTTGCTCCGAAAAACGTTTCATTTCAAACGATTCAGTAGCATTTGCTTTGATTATCTCGGAATTATTAAACACTTCGGTCAAGCGAGAGACCACATCAGCATTTTTTGCTTGCGATCTGCGAGAATATTTTTTTAGTTTTTTAGCGATAAGAATAAGTGGGTAAATGATCAACGGAATAACGATCAAAGAGTAAAACGCCAAACTCGGATTCAAATAGACAACATAGCTCACAAGCGCAATCACCGTCAACGCTTCACTTAAAAGCTCTGGAAGCATATTGGATACAAAATACTGAATCCGCCCGATATCGTTCGTAATACGCGAAATAAGTTCACCACTGCGGTTCAAATAAAGAAAAACCATATCAAGACGAATAATCTTTTCTAAAAGAATTTCGCGAAAACGACTCACAATGTGCATACCGATATATTTTGTAAAAACAGACTGAATATAGCGCCCAAACGATTTTAAAACATAAATAGCTATAAGAGCCAGAGGGATGATATAAAGCATCTCCTCTTTTTTTTCGATCAGCATATCATCCGTCACATATTTCATAATATGTGCCGTACCCGCCGTAGCGCTTACGGTTAGCAAGATACCGATTACAACGATAAAATAGTGAAATTTATACTCTTTAATATAAGGTAAATAACGTTTTAATGTATCTTTCAAATCGTGCTCTTTTCAGGTTTCATTTATGGGATTGTATCAAATATTCTGTTACAGCTAAAGTTGCATCATAATACTCTGCACATTGGGTTTGCTTTTGTGTCATAGGAGCCGTTTTTTTAAAACCTCCATCTTGTGCAACCAAGATGTCTGCATCATTGAAACCACAGTGAAGTAATGTATCATTGAGTAAATCTGTTCCCAAAGAAACATACTCCGACTCATTCAAAGTTAGATTGTAAAGTGTCGGGAAAAAATCTTTATGAGAACCTGCAACAGCAGTATCTATGTTTTTTTTGGGCTTAAGATACTCTGGCAAATAAAGATAAAATGGCACTCTCTTGGTTTGTGTATAATGATCATCGTAACGCATTACCCCTTCAACGGTATTATTGTCGGCGGTAAGCGCTACGACGGTGTTTGCCCCTAGTGCAGATGATTTGATAGCATCTAAAAATTCCCCTGCTTTATCTAAGGCGTATCCATAGTCTTTAAATCGGCGCTGCGCTATCTCTATATCGCCCGTTATGTGTTCATAAAGGCTATTAGAAACTTCCAATCGATTCGATTTATAATCTTGCGGAATCGTAAAAGGGGGATGGTTGTTTGTGGTTAATATACAGATAAATTGAGGTTGTGTCGCCGTTTGTAACTTTCGTAACACATGCGCATAAAGATACTCATCAAACACGCCCCAATCATGCGATATGGAGGCTAAATCTTTTGCAATTGTAGAAGCTATATGCCCTTTTCCCTCAACCTTATCAAACCCCTGTCTTGATAAAAAACCACCTATGTTGCGCCATGAAAGATCCCCGCCATAGACAAAACTCGTCTCATATCCCGCTTTTTGATACACTCTTGCAGCAGCCTGTTTAAACTCTGTATTGAGGTATTTGCTTTGACCAAAAGAGGTTGCATTGGGGCGTGCGGGAATATTGAGAAGCAACGGCTCCACTGAACCTATCGTTCCATTTGCGCCGGAAATAAAATTTGTAAAAACGATATCTTCATCAAAATGTTTTTTTAACGCTCCCATAATATTAAAATTTTCACTTTGGTACTGTAAAAGGGGCATGCCAAAACTTTCAACTATAACAACGACTACGTGAGGAGGATGTTTTTCTATGTCAGGATTTTGTGATGTTTTATAGGTTAACGACGCTATAGCATCTTCCTCTGGTGCATCATATTTTCTTGGCATGTGGATTGCAAACGCTTTATCTATTTGATCTTTATAACCTGTTGCTTTTAAAAGATCATACTTGCCTGATTTACTTTTTTTATAGTTTTTATATGCATAAACCATAGCATATACGCCGTTTTGCGGTAATTTATTAACAAATGGATCGATGCTTACATCAGGTATGTACTTTGCCAAAGGAAACAATCCCAACGAACCTCGAGCCAAAAGCCCTAAAAGTACAAACAATCCAACAAAAACAAAAAGTTTCTTTTTAATACTCCACACATCGCCTTCGTACTTAATATCACGCAAAATTCGAAAGATCATCCAGTACAAAATAGCAAAATATCCTAGTGCGGCTAAAACAATAAGGGGCACATCGTAGTTTTGGAGTGCCGTATGCCACAAAGCGACCGTATCATCATCTATCACACCAAAAATGACAATAGTAGCATGCTCGCCAAAAAAAGAAAAATAAACTAAATCTGCAAATATCAGAAAAGATAAAAATGTAAAAACTCCTATGAAATAGATTTTCACTAGCAATAACATATACCTTTGCAATCGCCATAAACGCACTACAGAAACCAAAAACACAAATAGCAACGGAACTAAAACAATATAAGAAGTTATGCTCAGGTCTAAGCGAAAACCTAACCAAGAAGCTTGGGACAATTCAAAAAAATCATTGAAATGGGTAGAACTGTATGTTACAAACAAATAGATACGCGCACCCATTAAAAGCACGAGCGAAAGCAACATAAGTTTGAAGAAACTTCGTAGTAGATCAAAAAAAGATAAATAACGTTTTCTTAGCATGCGAAATTATACTTTCTTTTTAAGTAAATCTAGTTATTCTTTCAGAACAAATTTTTGCGACCAAGGTGTTCATATGAAATCACTATTTTATACCATTTACGAAGATCGATTTAAGTTTTTTTTATATTTTTATTTTTTTGTTATGCCGTGGAATTTTTTTAAAGCTCAAATGGGTGTCTTAACCTTAATCTTATTGTTACTTTGGATAGAAAAATTCAGGAAAAATATTTTTATCAATTTAAAAAAAATAGTTGAATTTAAACCGCTTATTATTCTTTTTGCATTCATTCTTTATACCTATGTAGCATCACTGTGGAGCGATTCAATTAAAGAAGCTCTAGAACATCTCAATCAATTTCATAAGTATTATTTTTTACTTATCCCGATTCTTTTTACATCCCTTAGCGAAACCGAAGCTAAAAATTCCATAAAGGTACTTATCGTTAGCTTTGCTTCTTATTCTTTTTTTTCTCTGCTTATTTATTTAAACGTCTTTTCTGTAGAAGGTAGCAACTACACCAATCCCAAAGGAATCCTAGCGTATGCCATCGCTACACAATATATGGCTATCGGTGCGCTTAGTGCTTTCTTTTTTGGAATATTTTCCCAGTCCAAACAATCAAAAATCTTCTTTTTAACTTTAAGCCTTATTTGTTTTTTAGCCCTTGTTGTAAACAACAGTAGAACATCCCAATTGGCATTTTTACTTTCTTCGATCACTTTATTATTGTTTTTTTACAAAGCGAGCCTCTTCAGGGTCAAAGCTTTGCTTTTCTCGATTTCTTCATTGCTTATAGTCTTTGCATTCTCTTTTTATTTAATCAAAGATATGACACTCAAGCGCTACACTCAAGCGTATGATCAATTTCAAATTGCCCTTGAAAATGATGTTTATGAAGGTGCTTTTGGCGCAAGGCTATTTTTTAACAAAGCAGCAATTGAAATTTTTTCAGATAATTTCGTGTTTGGTACAGGCCCGGTTGACAATTATCATCTACTGAGAAACATGCAAACAAATCATCCTCATTTCAACCATCATATCACCAGTTCATTTCATTCTCAGCATTTTGAAATTTTAACTGGATACGGGCTTGTAGGGTACTCACTTTTTGCTGCAAGCATCTTATCTTTGCTCTACTATCTTCGTCATGAGAGACTTTATTTTTTTGTAGGGCTCTCTATTTTTACTACGTTTTTCTTTATATCTTTTGCAAACTATACTATTCTCAAAAAACCAGTCACTTATATTTTTATCTCTTTTTTCATCCTATTGGCCGTGGTCGCGTACCGTCAATACACACAGAAGGGGCATAATGATCTCACTTAATGAAAACGACAAAATAGCCACAGGAAGTGAACGAGCTTGCTATATACATCCTCATGATTCGACAAAAATCATCAAAATAGTGTATCAACAATCACAAACAACAAATCAGAATACACTAGAATACAAATACTACAAAGAGTTAGAAAAACAAGGCATTACCTATAGCCATCTACCAAAATGTTATGGCTTTGTAGAAACGAACTTAGGACAGGGGTTAGTATTTGATTATATAATTAATTATGATGGTACGCCTGCGCCAACTCTTAGAAATGCAATTCTTCATAAAAAAATCACTCAAGATGAAGAACTAAACCTTCTTCATGATTTAAAAACGTATGTCGACAACAATCAAATTCTTTTTCGTGACGCTACTACTGTCAATGTTATGTATACCGAAATAGCTCCACACATATATCGATTAATCATTATTGACGGGTTGGGCCCAAGGAGAGAAAATTTTAAATTCTTTCTCTACAAATATGTCACGCCTTATCTCACATATAAAATAAAAAAGCAATGGAAAGTTTTCTTACACAATGTCCAAAGGTCAAAGACCCAAGTTTTAGACAAGTAACTGTATATATTCCTCTTTTTCCCTAGCCGGAGAAAATACATCTAAAGCTCTTTGATGATTATGCTGCGCTTTTTGTTTTTGTGCTTCTAAGTTTTGAGCAACATACAAAAGATCCTTCTTTAAAGAAGCAACCGTATTTGCATCCGTCAAATAAAGATGAAATCCTAAAGACACAAATTCAGGAGAAGATGTATCATTATAAATAATTGGGATAAGTCCATACCCAAGTGCTTCAATGATTGCATTGCTCATCCCCTCCCCCAAACTAGGCAAAATAAAAACGTCGCTTTCTTGCAAATATTTTTTTATATTTGCAGTATAACCCACAAATTCAATCGAATCTTTGTACGGCAAAGACTCCATAAACTTATTCATTTGCTGAAAATATTCTTTATCTTGTATATCGCCTAAAAACTTTACATCGAATGCAATGGAGTTTTCATGCAAGATACTACACGCTTTTATGACATCTATCTGCCCTTTTCCGGGATGCACTCTCCCGACAGACACAATAGACACATGACCATTATATTTTTTATATTCTACCTCTGTAGGTAACTGAAGAGATGCGTATATTCTGCTTACATTTGCTTTTGTGGGAATTGGTAAAATATCTAAAATATTTTGTTTCATAAACTCACAATTCCCGACAAAATGATTTACATTGCTATAAAACAATTTATGAAAAAAATCTTTTTTTGGCGTTGTTTTCTTTGAGCCTTGGCGAATAATAAAATTGACATCTAAGCCCAACGTTGCAAAATAAAGCGATTTCATCTCGGAAGCACCCAAAAAAATAATATTTTTTATTTCTCTTTCTATTAAAATTTTTCTTATCGAACGAATCAGTTTTACACTTAAATTGCTTCTAAACGCCACTTCATGGACTCGAATATTGTAGCCTTGAAAATGTTCAGGACGTTCAAGAATAAAGCTACCGCTGCGACCTATAAATTCTACTTCTACATCTTCACTCAGCAGTCTTGCCAATTTTACAGATGCAAGTTCCATCCCTCCATTGACACGCGATAAGCATATTACAACCGTTCGTTTTTTCATCACTTCCAACTGTTTTGTTTTAAATCATTTATATAATCTTCCAGCTTTCTGCGGCTCTTCCACCCGAGTGCTTTCGTCTTTTCACTCACTACGTCCGCACCCATCCTGTTACCGCGTCTCTCAGGCAGCATTTGGATCTCACCGCCGTACATCTGCGCTACTTCCAAGATAGAAAATGCTTCATCACTCCCTATGCCGAACTCATCCCCGTAGCCGTTTTCCCCTACAAGCACAAGAGCGTCGATAATATCGTCAATATGGGTAAAGTTTCTTTTTTGTGTGCCGGGGCTAACTATCGTAAGCGGTTCATTGTTTTTCATCTTCTCTTTAAAAAGTGCAATAAGCGTCGCGTATTTGCCGCTTTCTATTTCGCGCGGTCCGTAAACGTTATAAAAATAGGTGATCGCATAGGGCACGTTAAACCACATGCCATAGTTCATTACAAGCTCCGTATTGGTCGCTTTTGTCCACGCATAAGGTGATGCACTTCGCCCTAGCCCGCCGTCGCCGAATTTTGTGGAGCTTCCCGCATAGAGGATCTTGCATCCCGCTTTACGCACAAACTCCAGTACGGCAAATATCCCGTCTTTGTTGTAGCGCCACACCTTTTCGATGTCGTCAAAACTCTGTTCTACGCGGCTATATTCACCCAAATGGTACACCATATCGGGGTTAAACGTCACGAGCGTTGCAATATCTGCCGTATCCCCTTTCATATAGGTGACGTTAGGTACGTGGTTGGCTTCGCTTCCCGTAAAATAGTTATCTAGGCTGTACACTTCATACTCGGGATTTTTTGAGAGTCTCTCGCAGAGATGGCTTCCCACAAACCCTGCGCCCCCCGTAACTAAAATCTTTTTTTTACCCATTAGCTATCCTTTATATATCGCTGTTAAATACGTCTCTGGTGTATACTTTTTCTTTAACGTCCGCAATCTCGTTTTCCAGTCTGTTTGCCACGATAACGTCGCTACACGCTTTAAACTCATCGAGATTTTTGAACACCCTAATCCCCTCAAAAGACTCCTCTTGCACTACGGGTTCATAGATCACAAGCTCCACATTTTTTGCCTGAAGCTTCTCTATAACGCCCTGAATCGCCGAGCTTCTGAAATTATCCGAGCCCGCTTTCATGATCAGCCTATATATCCCCACCGTTTTAGGGTTACATGCCAAGATTCTCTCGGCTATGAAAGCTTTGCGTGTTTCGTTGGCATCGACAATGGCGCCTATTAAGTTGCTCGGCACCTCTTTGAAGTTTGCTTTGAGCTGTTTGGTGTCTTTTGGAAAACAGTACCCGCCGTAGCCGAAACTCGGATTATTGTAATGGGTTCCTATACGCGGGTCAAGCCCTACCCCGCTAATCACCTCTTTTGTGTTGAGGGCGTACTTTTCACAGTAGGAATCAAGCTCGTTGAAGTAAGCAACCCTCATGGCAAGATAGGTGTTTGAAAAAAGCTTGATCGCCTCGGCTTCGGTACTGTCGGTAAAAAGAACCGATATCCCTTTTTTAATCGCTCCGCGCTCGAGCAACCCCGCAAAAATCATCGCGCGATCCGACTTTTCCCCTACGATAATGCGACTTGGGTAGAGGTTGTCGTGAAGCGCTTGCCCCTCGCGCAAAAATTCGGGGGAAAAAATAATGTTTTGGGTATTGAATTTTTCACGTACGCTTTTTGTATACCCCACGGGGATCGTCGATTTTATCACCATCGTGGCATCGGGGTTAATTGCAAGCACGTCCGCTATGACGTACTCGATCGACTTGGTATTAAAATAGTTCGTGTTTTCGTCATAATCGGTGGGCGTAGAGATAATGATAAAATCGGCCCCCCTATACGCCTCCTCTTTGTCCAAAGTGGCACGAAAGTTGAGCGTCTCTTTTTTGAGATATTCGCTGATATCTTTATCTTCGATAGGGGAGATTCTTTTATTTAAAAGCTCCACTTTTTCTGGGATAATATCAAGTGCGACCACCTCGTTGTGCTGTGCGAGCAAAACGGCGTTTGAAAGACCGACGTACCCTGTTCCTGCAATTGCTATTTTATAACTCATCGTGTTTCCTTGTTGGTGAAGTTAAATTTAAAGATTTTCAAATATTTCGTAAAGTTTTTCAAACTGCTTGGCGGCATCAAACTTTTCATGTGCTTTTTTTTGCCCTGCTGCTGCCAGTCTCTCTTTGAACGACGCATCTTGTAAAAGCTTCTCTATCTTTTGTGCCATAGATTCGCTGCTGTTTTTCTCGAATAACAGTCCCGTTTCATTATCGTCGATGATCTCCAACGGTCCCGCATTGTTTGTTCCTAACACACAGATACCACATGCCATAGCTTCGATAAGCACCAAACCGAATGTTTCCCTCTCGGTTGCAAGAACAAGACAATCGCAAAGTTGCATAAGCTTTTGCGCCTCTTTTGTAAAGCCCGTAAAGATCACATGCTCTTGCAAATTTGCTTTTACGACATCTTCTTGAAGCTCTTGCAAATAGTTTTCACTCATGGCATGTCCCACTATTAATGCCTGAACGTCATACCCTTTTCGTAGCAGTTTTTCGACAGCTTCAATCACAAGGTACTGACCTTTCTCTTTTTTGATGCGCCCTACTATGCCGACCGTAAATTTCGTTTTGAGTCCGTATGCCGACCGCAATGCCTGCTTTTGTTCTTCATCGATTGATGTTGGAATCTCTGCACCCATATATAACATTTGAATTTTTGGTCGTATCTCTGAGGGTATGAACTTCTCTAGCTGTTCTTTTACTTGGTAGGTCACGGGCAACATAAGATCGATGTTTTTATAAAGCCATCTATGGTACACATCATTTTTATATCTTGTCATTGTCATGTTTCTTGTTTGTGCCAATAACGGCTTATGTTTGGCAAACTGTTTTGCTAGGACCGCCAGCGGCAGATCTTTTGTCCAGTGCACATGAACTATATCTATGGCATGTGTGTCTATGATCTTTGCCAACTTCTTTGCCTCAAAAAAAGAGGAGAACAGCGTAGGTTGATCCATAAGCACTACTTTTGAATTTTCACCATAGTACGAAGATAACTTCCCTTTTTTATTAATAACGCTGATGACCTCCGTCTTACGTTCCAAATACAACGCAGCGCGTACCATATAAAGTTCTAAACCGCCACTATCAGGGGATACGCATAACTCCATTATTTTTTTCAAAGGCACTCCATTTGCGATAATCTATTTGTTTTACCAAGAATCAATCACGACCCCTGATTTTTCTTTTAAAATTTACAAAATTTTTCAATTTTCTATCACTTTGACTAAGTAGCCTAATCGCTTGAGCGTCATCTGCCGATGCCAACTTTGCATATTCCTTAGCAATCTCGACAAGAGTCTCTTCATCTAGCCATAATTTCGCAAAATTATCTAATCCTGTTTCTAAAGTAATTGGTCTAAATTCCATTCTGTTTATATCTACTATCGAAAACTCAAAAATATTTTCTTTTTTCATTACCAAAATATTCCCTGGCGAGTAATCTTTATGATAAACATTTTTGCTATGCAGCTCATACGTGAACGCAACAAAAGATTTTAGAATCTGCTCACGTTGCGGAAAGTTTTTGTCTCGTAGAGGTTCACGAATGCTAAAGCTATAATCAAGCTTTTTCGTAATAAAAAAACTCTCTTTTAGCAAAAAAAATCTAAAAAACTCAATATACCCAATCGGTTCAGGTGTATTAATATTTAGCTCTCGAAGTTTTATAGCGTTCACATAAGATTTTTTCGCTTTTGAATCTCTAAAAAAAGAGTACACGATCTGATTGATTACATTCGGGATTTTAAAGGCTTTTACTACCGTCTCTACGCCCGCATATTCGATCACTTTTAATTCGTTACGTGCTTTATGGATCACATGTTTATTTTTGGCAAAAAAATCGCGTATATTTACAAGAAAATCTTTAAAGTTTTGATACTGAGTATTAAGTACGTATGTATTATTCAAGAAACTTTCCCTTCTCTTTGCAAATCAAGCATGATGGCATATTTCATATAAGAGCTAAATGCAGCTATAACAGCGACATTCCAACCGTTTATGCCATGAAATAGCCCTTTTTTAAGAATTAATGCTTTAAAAAGCGCACCCAGACCGTGCAAAAGCGGATCATAAACATGTGCTTTTTTTCCTTCGTCTAAAGCAAGCAAAGCCCCTCGTTTTATAAATTTCTCACTTGTTCTGATCATATCAATATAGTCGGTGTACGAATAATGAAGTATATGTGCCTGTAAATCAAGCACATTTGAAGTTTCAACTCTGGCATGTCCTTTTTTTGCGGAAAAACCGCATTTGTTTTTGTTGTAAAGTCTTGTAACCCTGTCTGGGTACCACAGCTTAATTAAATTTTTTCCAACGTATGTTTTTCTAGCAAAACTAAAGGCATCAAAAGAAGTAGTATCTAAATCTAACGACTGAATAGTTTTAATAGCATCTTCATCAAGTCTTTCATCCGCGTCTATGCTCAGAATCCAGTCGTTTTTTGCAAAAGGAACCACAAACGCTTTTTGTGGTCCATCACCCAAATACGCTTGTTTGATTACCTTGGCATTCAAGCTTTCCGCTATTTCACATGTTCTATCGGTGCTTAATGAGTCAACTATAATAATCTCGTCACATATATGCCGGACGTTTTTAATAACTTCTTCAATGTTTTTTTCTTCATTAAGCGTAATAATATTAGCAGTAATTTTCAATATTCAATCCCTATTCTTCTAAAAATTTATTAACAACAAGATTTTATTATATACACTATTAAAAAAAGCAATAAACCTTAAAGCTTATTCTTTTTTCTATGTCTCTTAGGCGTCAACATGCTATAAAACAACACATATAGTAAAATAAAAATTGTTAAAATGATAAAATCATCTCGTACTTTGAACCCTAAACCTATATAAGTAAACACTATTTGCAACAATATCAAAATCTTAGTGGTTTTTGCTACGTTATTATAATGTTGCTTTAACAAGATATGATGCATATGTGTCTTGTCCGGCTGAAAAGGGTTTTGCCCACGTCGTATACGCCTAAACATCACAACGAGTGTATCCAATATCGGAACGGCAGTTAATAGCAGTACAGTTGCAGGAGTAATGTAGCCTTGTTTAATTGCATGAATCGACAAGAGGGCTATCACAAATCCGAGTGTCAAACTTCCACTATCTCCCATAAACATTTTTGACGGATACCAGTTGTATCGCAAGAAAGTCAATAATGCCACTATTAACAAAGAAGCAGAATACAATAAAAAAATGTCATCATATTTATAGCCCAAATAAGAAAAACTAAAGAGTATGACAATTCCGACACCACTACTTAAGCCATCCAAACCGTCAATTAAATTTACTGCATTTATAAAGCCGACCAAAGCAAAAATAGTAAAAATAAAACCAAGGGAATTAGGCAACAGTATCTCTTCTCCCAAAAATATTCCTAGTGAGTTGATATGCATGTCACCAAAAAACAAAATAATGGCAGCCACTGTAATCCAAAATATTTTCGCTTTTGAAGAAGACCCAAATCTATCATCATAAAGTCCCAGTAAAAAAACAGTAAAAAATGCCACTACTATATATAAACTGATTGTTACGCCGCTTAATAACATTCCTAATGCAAAAGCTCCAAAAATAGCGATCCCGCCCGCTCGAGATTTTTCTAAAGTATGCATACTTCGTATATTTGGAACATCCAAAAGTTTCAAAGCCCCCGAATATCGTATCATTACTTTACACAACACAAAAGTGGCAACAAACACTAAAAAACAAATAAAGAAAAAATAATAATTCAATCAAACACTCCCATTTCTAATTGTCAAAAGTAGACTTTAAATCTTAAAAAAACACCCTATACCATCCATACTTGCATCACATCTTTTCCATAAAATAAATTTTAATTTTAGCCAAGAGTTTCTAAAAATCTAAATCATACACTTTTTTATTTATCTCTTTTCTCTCTTGATCAAATAACCAACCCCATTTATTAAAATAGTATATTGCAGATTGAATATGATACTTCAAAAGCTTTTTATTAACATACGACTCTTTTGCATACTCATGCACTATCTCTACATCTGGGTAAAAAATAGTTTTATATTTACTATGTATTCTTCTATTCAGATCTGTATCTTCTAAGTACATAAAAATATTTTCATCAAATAGCCCAACATCTTTTAAAACATCACATCTCAAAAACATAAAACATCCACTAAGACTTGGTACATTCATCACCTTCTCATATCCAGTCCATCTTAGCTCATAGTTTTGATTTCTTTTTTCTTTCCACGACTTAAAAGGAATAAATCTTCTCAAAATCAAGTCTAAAGGAGTTGGTAAGAGCTTACACAGATATTGTACCTCTCCATTCGGGTATCTTACTTGTGGGATGATATTTCCTATATCTTTCTTTTTTTCCATATACGAAAAAAGCTTTTCTAAAACACCTTGTTCAAAATATATATCTGGATTCAAAACTAAATGATATAGCACACCATCAACTATACTTTTTCTCATAGCAATATTATGAGCAGTGCCATATCCTAAATTTTCATTATTAAAAATATACTCTATTCTATCATCTAACTTACACAACTCTTTTAAGTCATCATTTGATGAGTTATCTACCAAATAAAGTTTCACATCCAAAAAAGTATTTAAAAAGCTATTTATAGCTTTTGTAAGTTGCTCTATTTTGTTGTGATACAAAACTATTGAAGCGTTAATTTGGCTCATTTTAGCTTATCCTTTTTTACTATTTCTTTACCTATTCTTATAAATCTTTTTTCTATATACTTTTCACTGAAATAACTCAATATCAAAATTACAACAAACAAAACTACAAAAGAGACTACAGGATTGGTAGGATTTATACCAAAATACAAAGCTAACTGAATAACTGGAAAATGTAAGATATAAAGACTATATGAAAAGTCAAAATTTACTTTGATATTTTTTACGAAATAAACTAAAAAAATCATCACAAACCCAACACATAAAGGGTATAAAATATAGTAAAAATAAGTGTTGTCTTTCAAAAACACCATCAAACCCAAACTTATAATAGCAAGTAAATATATATTTTTCTTATTAAATTTATCAAATAATATATATAACAAAATTCCAACCATAAAAAGTCGAACTTGAGCTGGAAATTGAAATAGTAATATATTGGCATGGTGTCTTGAAACAATTTCTAAAGTAGCAATATAATCAATCAAAAACATATATACTACAGATAAAATATAAAAAATAAGAAAAATTGTCTTTCCAAATTTTTTATAAAAAATAAATAATAAGGGTACTATAAGATAAAAGATCACTTCGTTCTTCAGTGTCCAAAGACTTCCATTTATAGCATTTACTTCAAGACTACTTAATGTAGTACCAACAGATGGAGATAAGAAGTTAAGAAAAAATACATTTACTAAAAAATACTTAACAATTTCAAAAGTATTCCCATCTGAAAAACCTATAAAAAACAATGTTTGTAAAATAATCAAAAAAGCATAAAGAGGAAATATTCTAAAAAATCGTTTGATATAAAAGTGCTTTTTATTTTGATCTGCATCAAAACTCCAGAATATCAAAAATCCACTAACAATAAAAAACATATGTACAGCATAAGTACTTAAATGAAAAACAGTATAAGATACACTCTGATCAGTCAATACATTCCAATGAGCAAAATAAACTAAAGTAGCTAAAATAAGCCTAAGTACATCAAAATTATTATCTATGTTAATTTTTTGCAAAAAAATCCTTTATCATATATCTTAAATGTTTAGCTAAAGAAAAAATTACTAAAAAAGGGAAGAATAGCCACAAAATCTTTTTATACGAAACTATATTTTTATACATTTGTAATTCACCCTTTCGCATAGCCCATCTGTTTGCACTCAGGCCACCTTGACTCAAAGCTGGTCTTCCTAATGTCACAAGAGGTAAATCTAAAAAATAAATATCCGTTTTCAAGGCAACTCTTAACCAAAGTTCATGGTCTTCTGTATGTGTCATATTTTCATCAAAATATCCACATATATCTTTTTGAATTACAATACTAGGAGTAACTGCAAAATTTTTAAGGAGTAGTTCTATAAATGAAGTTCTAGTTGGTTTTCTAAGTTGGTATACTTGATGAAAATTATTTTTCAAAGTATAACCATGCCCTAAAAATTTTATAGAATCATCCTCTAAAGCTTCCAACGTTAATTCTATTTTTTGAGGGTGCCATTCATCATCACTATCCAAAAATGCTATATATTTTCCCGAAACTTCTTTTATTCCTCTATTTCTAGCACTTGAAACTCCTCCATTTTCTTTATTTATAAGTTTTATAGTTCTATTTGTTTGATTATTCGCAATAATATTTTCTACTATTTTATTGCATCCATCTTTTGAACCATCATTCACAACTATTATTTCAATAGGCTCTTTATATGTTTGATTTAAAACAGAATAAATAGATTTTTTTATCGTATCTTTTGAGTTGTACATGGGGATAATAACGGAAAAATTCATTATAACTCTTTTTTTCCTTTTTTATTTAAAACTCCATCCAATGTTCCCCAAAAAATAGATTTTGATAACTCTAAATTTTTAAATGCATAAAAAAATATTTTTATAATATTTCTACTTATTGTTTTAAAAATAAATAAATATTCTTGAGCACCATTCAAATATTTTCTATTAAATAAAATATGGTTTCTTGTCATATAGTAAATCACAAAAGGAGAATATGCACCCCCAGTTGATTTTGCATGTTTATGAATTAATTGTGAAGATAAACAAGTAAAAATTTTAAACCCTTTTTCATGAATAGACTTCATCCAATCAGTTTCTTCATAATATAAAAAATATTCTTCAGGTAAAAAACCGATTTTATCGATTTTACTAATCTTAAAAAAAACAGAACAACCGCTAATATGTTCAACTTCTATATTTGATGAGAGTTCTATTTCTTTTTTAGAATATTGTTTTGTTGTAAATCCAATACTTTGCAGTGTTAAATCTTCATTTAATATTTTTGAACCCAGAAGAGCTATATTGTCATTCTCAAGTTTGTCATAATTTTTTACTAAACTTTCAAGAGTATCAATATTTATTATCGTATCATTATTTAAAATCCAAATATAATCTTCTTGTGATGCATTTTGTATTACATATTTAATCCCTATATTGTTTCCCGCTGCATAGCCATTATTAGAATCTACTGTTATGAAAGTGATTTTTAAATCCAGTCTATCCACTACATGAAAACTATCTAACTCACTTAAATAGGAAACTTTTGAAATGACTATGTTGCGACTGTTGAACCAATCATCTAAAATTGAAACAGAATTATTTGTTGAAGCATTATCAATTAATACAATATAAATCTCTTTATCATTAATGTCTAATATACTCTTTAGACACTCGATCGTATCTTCGGTATTATTATAATTAAGAATTAAAATATATGTTTTTTTAGTAAAATTTTTCATTTTATATAGCTGTTCTTATTTTCTTTATTAATTTAAAAATTACACTATACATAAATTTAGGATATATACTATATTTAAAAATACTTTTAAAAAATAAACTCTTGTCATATTTTCTTAACTGCAATATCAAATCAACCAATGTACTATAAAAACTATTTTCATACCCTTTATTTAAAGCATATAATTTGTCATTCTCTAGAAGCTGTATACTATCTCTTACTAATTCAAACTTCATTGTTTTACAAGTATTACTTTCATGCCATCTATATAATGCTACAGGCTTATCGATATAGTTAAATTTGTATTTTTTAGATAATTTAAGCCACATTTCCCAATCTTCAATAGTATTCCTACTTGTCCATGCACCAACTTCTTTGATTTTGTCCAATTTAATAAGAAATGACATTGCAGGTAAATAATTACCTAACAATAAAGTTTCATAAGAACCAAATTTCTTACTAATTTTAAGATCAAAATTTCTTTGTAAACTATAAAAATCTAAAAAAAATTTTGTACCTTTTTCTTGTGTTGAAAGTTCACCTGTTTTTACATCTATATAAATTTCATTACTATTATCATCTATAAAAATAGCATTCCCAAATGCAACCGCGTACTCATCTGTAAGTTTTTCAAGCGACTTTACAAGTAAACTAACTTTATTGGACAAAAACATATCATCAGATGCGCAAGCAGTAAAATATTTTCCTTTCGACCATTGGACCATTTCATTTAAAGTTGCAGATAAACCTTTATTTTTTCTATTTCTATATTCAAATCTTACAAATCTTTCTTGGCATTTTTGTTCATACTTTTTAATAACTTCATCTGTTTTATCTTTTGAACCATCATTTATGATTATTAATTCTAAATTCATATAATCTTGACTAATAACACTCTGAATAGTTTCAGCAATATATTTTTCATGATTATAAGCTGGAATACAAACACTAACTAAAGGATAAGAAATTTTTTGATTATTTTGCACTAAATAAATCCTTCATTTTGAAATAAATAAAAATCAAATAAATGAAATAATTCACCATAAAAGCAATTGTGACACCAATTAGCCCATAAATATTCATAAACAAAATTGTTAATCCAACAAAACTCCAAGCAAAAAATATTTCACTTAAAATATACATTCTAGTCATTGCCTTTGCTATCATAATAAAACTCATCAACCATGATGCTATTTTAATAACATCTCCAATCAACTGATATAAAAACAACTCTGCCATAGGTGAAAATTTTTCTGTAAACAGAATCTCTATTATAAAATCTTTAAAAATATAAATTCCAAACGCCGTAAAAACAACTATTGGCATGATGATTTTATAACCATAAAACAACTCTGCTCTTAGCATTTTTTTATCGTCAATACTTGAAAGTTTTGGAAGATAGTAAACACTTAATGATACCGTAACCAACATCAAATAAGTTTCACTTATCCGCCATACTGCTTGCCAATACCCTGCTTCATCCCAACCTATATTAGCACCAATGTAATTTCTTATATATATGTGAGACAAGGGTATCATCGTAGCAGTTACAAGTGCCATAAGAGAATATTTTAAAAGTTTTTTTGTATATTCTTTATCTATATCTCCTAAAAACATATTTAATTTAAACCAACTACTTTTTAGAACAAAAAACAATGTGATAAAAAAAACTATTGATTGTGAAATAATTTGTGCAATTAAAGCACCGTATAATTGATAATGTATGACTAATACAACCGTCATTATTAAACCAAAAATAGAGCCTATTATGTTTAATATAGTAAGTTTTTTTATCTCTTTTTGCCCATTTAAAATAGACAACAAAAAACTATTCAAAACAAAGAAAATTACAGTTATTGCAAACAGTATAAAAACTGAACCATATTCAACTGTTTTGAATAATTTTAAAGATATAAAATCTGAAAAAACTATTACAAGAAATGACATTGGAACAACAAGAACCAATGAAATTTTGAAAGCACTGCTCCAAATTTTTTGTTTTATACCTTCATCATCATAATTCTCGGCAGTATATTTAACTATACCCTCTTTGACCAATGCACTAGCAATAGAGCTCATCATAGTAATAAAACTTTGTAATTGCCCCATCAAAGCAAGACCACTAGGTCCAACATATACAGCAATAATTTTTATACTGATAAACCCCGCTATTACCCTAATAATAGTCGAAATTGCTGTAAGTATCGAAGTTTTAATTAAAGTCATTTATTACTTTAACAATTTTTATAGTATCTTCTAAACTCTGAACTCCACTTATAGGTAAACTCATAACTTCATCATGTATTTGTTCACTTATAGAATAACTTTCATTTTTCCACTCTTTATAAGCATCTTGTTTATGTGGAGGTATAGGATAATGAATAAGTGTTTGTACATCATTATCAAGTAGATATTTTTGTAGTTCATCTCTTTTAGAAGTTCTTATTACAAATAGATGCCATACATGATTATCTTCTGCTCTTACTGTTGGCAATACAATATTATCATTTTTGATATTTTGTAGATAATAGTTTGCTATCTCTCTTCGCTTTTCTACTTCATTATCAAGATATCTTAGTTTTACTCTAAGCATAGCAGCTTGTATCTCATCAAGACGGCTATTCACACCTTTATAAAGATTTTCATACTTTTTATGACTTCCATAGTTTCCTAGTGCTTTTATAGTATTTGCTAGCTCTTCATCATTTGTGGTTACTGCTCCACCATCACCTAAAGCACCAAGATTTTTTCCAGGATAAAAGCTAAATCCACTAGCATCTCCTAAGTTTCCACTTCTTTTATCTTTAAAATATGCACCATGCGATTGAGCTGAATCTTCTATCACTTTTAGATTATATTTTTTAGCTATTTCATTTATTTTATCCATATCACAAGTTTGTCCATAAAGGTGAACAGGAAGAATTGCTTTTGTTTTAGAAGTGATTTTTTCTTCAATTTTATTAGGGTCAATCAAATATGTATTAATATCAGATTCAACTAAAATAGGAATTAAATTATTTTGAGAAATTGCTAAAATAGAAGCTATATATGTATTTGAAGGAACTATTATTTCATCACCATCATTCATAACTCCTAGTTCTTTATATGCTCTTAATATCAAAATAAGTGCATCCAAACCATTTGCTACACCGATTGCGTATTTTGTACCACAATATTGAGCAAACTCTTTATCAAACTCTTTACATTCATTTCCTTGAACATACCAACCACTATCTATTACCCTTGTACAAGCCTCAATTAATTCAGCTCTATATTGAGCATTTAAGCCTTTTAAATCTAAAAATGGAATCATCTTATAAATACCTCTTATATTTTTCTTTTGTTATTTCATAATCACTTTTTTCAAAATTAAAAAAGTAATCCAATTCATCTTCATTTACTATCTTAGCCCCAAATCTTTGATGAAAAGCTATCACTTTATCATTTCCTTTTCTTACATCAAAATGAGATTTTTCAAATCCTAAACTATAAAACCCAAACTCATATATCTGAAGTGCTGACTCTATAGCTGTAGTTTTTGGAGCATCTTCTTTTATAAGCCAACTTCCCCAGCAAAAAGATTCATCTTGAAAATCATACATTCTTACAAGTCCTAATTTTTCTTTATCTTTTGATTCAATTAAAAAATAGAACTCTTTTTTCTCTTCTTCTCTTTGTTTGTAGTTTTTTATCCATTCTTTTTGAGATTCAACTGTTCCTGTAACTTTTGATAAGTATTTGGTTTTATTTTGATTTTGTCTCATTGAAAAAATGAACTCTGCATCTTCAATTTCTACAGTTCTTAAATGGATATTTTTACCTATTATAACCATTCTTAACTTCCTCTAAAAACTTATCATAATCTCTTATATAATCACTTTCATCATAATGTTCACTTGCCAATACTACTAATACACAATCAGGACTAAAGTTTTTCATCTCTCTCCATATAAGACCTTCTATAAAAAGTCCTTTATTTGGATTAGTCAACTTTATCTCTTCTCTTTTTTTCCCATCATCAAGTACAAATGTACAGCTACCTTTTACAGCTATACATATTTGCTTAAGATTTATATGAGCATGAAAACCTCGCTCAACTCCCTCTTTTGTATCAAATATGTAATAAACTCTTTTTATATCAAATGGAGCATTATATCCCTCTTCTATAGCTATCAAAGAGCCTCTTTCATCACCTAATGTTTTAAAATCTATTAACTCATAACTCATATATCTAAATCCTTTAAAATATTTTGTATTATATTCAAATCAACCATAAAGTTGCTATGTAGACTTTTGTCATCCACTGGAATAGTTTTATAATGGATTAGCTTTACACCTGATACATCTGCAAGAGGTTGGAAAATCCCATGATTTGTTGCAGGATGGCTAGGGTAAAAATTTATTGCTACAGTATTATTTTGCATATATAAAAGATTTGTAAACGTAGCCCCTGATGCACCTATGACAATTTTGGCTTCCGAAAAAAGTTTTACTTGTTCAATAAAAGATAAATTTGATGTATCTAGTATCTCAAAATTTTCTTGAATCATAAAGTTTTCAACTTCTTCGTAGTTGACAATAGAACGCATCTGAGTAGGCTTTCTTTGTAAATATATTTTTCGAATAGGTTCTTTTTTGTCACTATCTTTTTGACTAAATTTGTTCTGAACAGCATCATGCACAAGTCTCAAAGCATACATATCAAGAAAAAATTCTTTATGGTTAGGCACAGATCCTGTAGTATTATCCAAAGATTGCCAAAAAGGTGAACAATAAATTAAATTGTTACAAGTAAGTAGTTCATTTTTATATACAACTTCTGTTGTAAATGGTAAATCTATACAGAAAGTTAATGCTTCTAGACACTGTTTGGGAATATGTTCATCTATTAAAAAAACTATCTTTTTGCCTTCTACCATTTTGGTATTATCATATTTAAGAGTTTGGCATGAGAAAATTGCTCTAGGCATAATCTCTGTCATCCAGTGATAATAATTTGTAGCGTGTTCTTTTAAAAGTGATATATAAAGTATATTTTTATTATCAAGATTTTTTTTAGTATACGGCACCAAAAAAACTTCTTTCTTTTTATTTTTATCAAAAAGAAAAAAAACATCTTTTCTTTTTAAATCATGATTTTCTTCCATTGCTAATAATTCTTGATGATACAATTTATTTTTCTTTATCAATGCATCAGTTCCGCCCAAAAGTGTTATCTCTTTAAACAAATAAAGATGCACATCCAAAGTGCTATCTTCTATTTTTGGAAGTTGCTTTATACTGCCATCTTGACTTACTAACGTTTGCATGCCAAGAGTCGAACTTCTGTTTTGTATACTGGTTAAAAGCTTGGTTGGTATATCTAAAGCATCAATAGATTGAACTAAATCATACCTAGTATTACTTAGTTTAAATTTTATCTTTCGTAATTGGTTAAGAAAAACCAATATTCTTTCTCTGTATCTTAGCCTTATAAATTCGGGTAACATTTTGTAGCATGCTTTAGCACTTATATAAAAAAATCGACTCAAAGTCATTTTAACCTCTTAGCTTATCAATCAAAGAACCAACTTTCCATCCAAAAGATGATTGAATCTTTTGGATATGTTGTTCTCTTTTTTGCATCTGCTCTTTTTCATACAGTGCGTGTTGTTCTTGTTTATTTGCGTATTGATCAAGATAAAAAATAATTTTTATTAGTTCCTCGTTTGACAACTCTTTAAACAGCCTAGATAGAGTGTCAATACTCTTGTCTATTTTACTTGTTATAAATACTCGTGCAAAAAGCTGCATAAAATTTTCTTCATACTTATAGTCAAAAGCTTTGTTTATCTTCAAAATAGCATCTAAGTTTTTCATTACCTGCTCTTGTGCACTCAATTCAGACCATACCCCTTTATCGTGAATACGATAAACAGACATCACTTCATCAAGATACTTTATAGGTCCAAAAGATGCAAATAGTATAGATCTAAACCAATCTCCTCTAATTTGCTTTGAAAGTTCTAATATATAATTTTTTTTATTTTCATTAAATCGAAATATATATGCCGTTGTATGAAAATAAGCTTCTCCTTTAGTAAAATCCTCAATAGTATAAATATCTTTTTGTGGATTATAGACTACTAATTCTTCTTCCGATTTATTTTCAACTCTTTCTCTTGAAATTTTAGTGTTATGTGTACATCCTGAAAACCCTAAATTAGTTTCTAAAAAATCAATTTGTTTTTGAAGTTTTAGTGTATCACACCAATAATCATCCCCATCACAAAACGCTAAATACTTACCCTCAGCTCTTGGAATATTATATTCTATATTAGGTCTAATACCTTGTGAAAATTGATTTTCTTTTTGAAAAATAGGCTTAATAATATTTGGATATTTTATAGTATACTTTTTAATTATATCAGTTGTTGCATCTAAAGAAGCATCATCATGAATCAAAAGTTCATAATCAAAATTTGTTTTTTGGCTAAGAATACTTTGAATCATTTTTTCTATATAATTTTCATGATTAAATGCAACTGTACAAATACTTACTAATGGTTTATTAATCATTCGACATAACTTTTTGATAAAAAACTTTTTTTGCTTCCATATTGAGCTTTACTCCTTTTGACCTTTCATAAGGAATTGTTTCAAATTCTTTTTGGTTTAAATCTTCGATCATATTTACAGTAACCATATCAAGCTCATCTTTTGAAAATTCACATTCATATCCTAGATACTGCATCTCTACATAGCAGATTTTCTCGATTACTTTGATCTCTTGTTCAGTTAGTTCTTTAAGATATTTCTTTTTATTATCTTTAATAACACCTTGAGATAAATTATTCCATGCTTTTTGCATACTCGCATTTTTTTGTGTTAATTCATCCTTATGAAAATTTTCAATCTCAGAGTCATAAGGTAATCCAAAAAACTGAACAATCTCAGCGGTATATCTATCTGAATCTGAAATAAGTTCTTCGTATCGAATAAAATACGCTTTTCCTTTTTTAGCTAATTCAGTATAATTTTTTAAAGTATTTTGCTGATCTTTTTGCCATTGTTTAGCTGCTTTTACAACTCCACCTGGATGATCTGGATTTTTTTTCCATGATAATGCCATATCTCTAGGATCTCTTGTTTGGTATACATATTTTGATTCTGGAAAATTTAAAAGTAAAAATGGTAAAAACTCATAAACTTGATTCTCTTTTATAAACACATGTTGTTTGCCATTTGCCCTAGCTTCTTCCATAAATATATTTCGTATCAAAGATTCAATATCACCAATTGGAGCTAATGCTTGTAAATCATCTAAACTAAACTCTTTTTTCCAAATTGAAAAACTTATACTTATTAATCTATGAATATCAATTAGTAATGCATCCCAATTTTGTTTTTGAGTTAAGTCACCATATCTAAAAAGGTTCCTTGCAACTGGATTAATAATATGCTTAGTTGATGGACCACATATATTATTATGTCCATTTAATAATTTTTGTATAAAATTGCTACCACTTCTCTCACTACACATTAAAAAAAACATCGACATTTATTATTTCTCCTATTTATAAAATTCACTATAAGCTTTCAATATATTTTTATCAATGACACTTTTTCGTGTCACATCAAAACCTTTTTCACCCTTATATTCTGTATTGATTTGGCATCCTTGAACTTTGAGTTTACTTACCAGCTCTTCATAAAAATCCTTTGGATTTTCACAAAACTCTTCATATTTTATAATCATTTTTTTATGTTCAGCTACATTTTCCAATCCAGATTCAACTGCTTTGTTTATATAATATATCTGTCCCGCTACCTGTTCATAGGGATTAAGCTTTTTCAACTCTTCATATTCTGGAATCTTAAAAGAATACCATTCTTCTATGCTACCTAGCTGTTTTTCTCTAGCTTTTAAAGCTGATTCTATATTTGTTAGTGGATCTCTTTTTGTATGAATAAATATAGCTTTTTCAAAAACTTTATCTAAAAAATCTATGTTATAGTTTAGTATCATTCCTTTAAGAGCAAAAGGTTTTTGAAATACATCTACAATACCTGCAAACTCTGCTTTTAGGGTGGTTATATCAACCTTTTCAAAAAGTTCTTTTGTTGGTAAATAATCAAGCTCTTGAAAAGGTAAAAACCTTCTCCAAAAATACCAAAATTCATTAGGAGCCAGGGCACCTTTTGTTTTACCATTTTCACTACTAAAATCTATTTGACTATTAAAATCTAAGATTTCATTTCTATAGTTATACTGCTCATCTGTCAAAAGTCTTTGAATTTTACTTCCTATTATAGGTGCATTATAAAATCTTGACATCATATTTGTAGGATATGCAAACTCTCCTAGGTTTGCTAGCCACTGAGTCATAAGAGTACTACCACTTCGCATAGGACCCATGATAAATATTAATGGGTATTTAGGTTCTTTATTTTTTAACAGGCTTCCTTCTGTATTCCATAAATCATTATTTATTTCACTTAAAAATTCTTCCAATGAACTATTTCTTTTAAATTTTTCTACTCTTGTATTTTCTTCTTGATTCTTATACATTTTTCCATATTCCTTGATTATGCTTACAATCCGTTTCATATCATCTAAATTATATCTTTGATCACAGGGTAAAGGTATGATTTGTTCAACAAAGTTTTTCTCTACATTCGAAGCTTTTTCTCTACTTTTTACTTCATTCCAGTACTTAGCCACATAAATTTTATTAGCTATTAAATGATTTCTTAAATCATCACAGTACCCCCCCCCTATGAAGTGGATAGACAAACGGACTTGATTGAGATAAAATACTTACATCCAAAATATTTTTGTCGTTTAGAGCTTCTTGTAAATATGCAAAATTCTCTTTTCTTTTTTTCATTACATTATCGTAATCTATGGAAGATAAGATACTTTGAGTTAATCTTGACATTTTTTTTATTGGCTGATTTATAAGTCTAGTTTCTGCTTTTTGATATTCGTTATAAAATGAACTTGCATTTTTATCAATTCTTCCTAAAAGTTGAATTGAATGACTATAAGATTTATCTTGTTCTAAATCTTCATCTAAAAACTTATTTGTACTTAAATATCCTCCATCACTTACACCAAAAAACTTTCTAGGACTATAAATAGTATCAATATCTTTTAAAGGTTTCTCAAAAAAAGCTTGTGTATTATCTACTATTAAATTATTGTTATATTTATGTGCCAATTTTTCAATATACTTTGATTTTAATGCAAAGTAATTTACATAAAAAATCATTTCGTTTTCTTTTAATCTAATATCTTGAACTATTTCAAAGTTTTCATCAACATTAAAAAATTCATAACTAATTTTCAACTCTTCCAATGGATCAATAATACTATCGCAAATATAATTTGGAATAAAAACTTTTTTAGGATTTCTTGTTTTTAAAATATATTTAAAAGTATTTCTCCCACTATTTAATTTTAAAAGCTCACTATAATATTCAGTAGTTTTTGTAAGCTCAAGTTCAAAATATCCACCTATTTCTTTCATACCAATTCATACCTCTTTAACATCTGTTTTACATCTTTCTTACTATTAAACATCATAATATCAACAATAGAGAGATATGGTATAAAATCACTACTAAATTGTTTATATTCTGGAACATCTGATTTTAAAAAACAAAGTTCTATATTCTCTTTTTTAAACTCTTCACAATCATAAAGTTCTGTTCCACCAATCGGATTTATATATTTTGTTGCATTTAATGCTTTATTTAATGCTATTACTTTATCTTGCGATTTCAGAGTATGATCAATATTTACTGTAGAAGATATAACAATATTTGTATTTATCTCAAGATAATTACAAATTTTTATTACGGAATTATAAATATATTTAAAAAGATTTCTTTCATCATTTTGGAAAATTTCTTTTATCACTGGAAAAACGTCTGCAAAGTATGGTGCTTTTTTATATCCATTTTCTATTTGTCTGATTATTTTATTTATCTCTTTTTCCGCACTATCAGATATGTATCTTTCTACTACATCCAAACTATCCGAATCTTTTTTTAAAGGGATAGAAAAAAGCATTTTTTTACCATTTAATACAATATTATTTCTATGGAACCAACCTTTCTTTGAAAACTGAATATTGTCATAAATCACAAAAGTATCAACAGCATTTATAAGTTGCCAATAACCTATGTATGGGAAAAGGTATGGTTGCATTATTGCCAAAGTCATTATAAATTATCCTTCATAGTGTTGATAATAGTATTTTGAATCTCTATTTCAAATTCAGCATAAATAGGTAAACAAAGTATTATCTTGCTTATATCTCTTGATATTTTGCACTCTTATTTTGGTTTTGTCATTTTAATTTTTCCATAAGATTTAATCTTTTGTATCTTCAAGTAAACTTTCTAATTTCTTACTTATCTCACTAGGAGTTGGTAACAATCCTTTTAGGTCATTTGGTAATGATTCTGTGAGTTTATAAGTAGCTATACCTATGGGTTGATTGCTTTCTTTGAGTGCATACTCTACTGTGGTTCGTTTTTTCTCTTTACAAATAATGATACCAATTGAAGGGTTTTCATCTGGCAGTTTTATTGTGTCATTAAGCACTGAAAGATAAAAGTTCATTTTTCCAGCATATTCAGGTTTAAACTTTCCTATTTTTAACTCTATCGCTATAAGAGACTTAAGTCTTCTGTGATACAAGAGTATATCTATAAAGTACTCTTCATCATCTACTTCTAGTTTGTATTGATTTCCCAAAAATGCAAAGTCGGTTCCCATCTCATTTAGAAACTCTCTTATTTTGTTGATGAGTCCTATTTCTAATTGATGTTCACTGTGTTCTTCACCTAGTTCTAAAAAGTCATAATTATATACATCTTTTACAGCTAGTTTTGCTTGATCCTTATACTTTAGTTCTACGGTTTTATCAAAATTTGTTTGATTGAGCAGAAACTTTTCATAAGATTTGTTATCTATATGATTGTCTAATACTCTATAAGTCCAACCAAATTTAATGACCATTTTGATATAAAATTCTCGCTCAAGATTATCTTTTGCTTTCTGAAAAATAGCTACATTGTGTGACCATCCAATTTGTGCAGACAATGTCTGCAGTTTTGAATTATCTTGATATTCTACATAAAAGTTTCGCATATTCCAAAGGTTTCTTTCACTAAAACCCTTCATTCCAACAAACTCTTTTTGAAGCTCTTGAGAGAGATTTTTAACAACAGATTTTCCCCACCCAAACTGATCTTGTTTTTGCACAATATTTTTACCAATATCCCAATAAAGATTGATAAGTTCTTTGTTTACAGCTTTTAATGCTTCATACTGAGATGAAAGTATTTTACTTTTTATCTCTTTTACAAAAGTAGTGAAGTTTTGATCTGTAATTAAAAGTTCTTTTTTCATTATCTGATTGCACCTCTAACAGTAGAAATGATAACATCTTGCACATCTTTTTCAAGTTCAGCATAAATAGGCAAACAAAGTATTCTTTTACTTATATCTCTTGATATTTTGCACTCTTGTTTTGGCTCAATGTAAGTTAAAGTATCAAGCGATGGATAAAAATATCTTCTTGGAAAAATTTGTTTTTCATTTAAAGCTTTTTGTACATTTAAAAGTTGTTCTTCATTTTCAACAACTACAGGGAAGTAACTATAGTTTTCTGTTGCATTCTCATTTTGCTTTTGAAACTGAACTAAATCTCTAAGTTCTTTTCTATAGTTTTCTAAAATATCTTTTCGTTTTTCTTTTATCTCTTCTATATCATCAAGTACACAAAGTCCCATCGCTGCTTCAAACTCATTCATCTTGGCATTTGTACCTAAGTGAGGGATCTCTTCTTGATTTTTAATACCAAAGTTTATAAGATATCTTGCTTTTTGAACTAACGCATCATCGTTAATAATAAGTGCTCCACCTTCAATAGTGTGAAAAAGCTTTGTAGCATGAAAACTAAGAGTTGTAATATCTCCATAATTTGCTATATTTTTATTTTTATAATTTACTCCAAAAGTATGTGCTCCATCATAAACTACTTTTAGATCATGTTTTTTTGCTATCTCTTCTATAGCTTCTACATCACAAGGATTACCAAACACATGTGTAGCTACTATTGCAGATGTATTTGGCGTGATTTGCTCTTCTATCTTTTTTGGATCAATATTTAGAGTTTGAGGGTCGATATCGGCAAAAATAGGTAAAAGTCCATTTGTAACCAATGAACTAGTAGTTGCTACAAAACTAAATGGTGTTGTAATAGCAAAACCTTTAAGCTCTAGTGTTCTATAAGCTATCTCAAGAGCAACTGTACCATTGGCTACTAATATAATATTTTTTACCCCTAAATACTCTGCAAGTCTTCTTTCAAGTTTTTGTACCATTTGACCATTATTTGTTATCTGCCCACTTGCATAAATCTCATCAATATAGCTTTTATATTTGTTAATATTTGGTAAGTATGTTTTAGTCACGTTTATCATACTAAAATTTCTCTATCTCTAAAGATGGAAACAAACAAACTTTAGCCCAAAGTGTAGCATTTTCTCTTCTTGCCATAGTAAAAGTATAGGCATTTGGAATCACATCGTAGTAAGCTATATTTGTCTCTTTTATCAATTCATTAGCTATTGAAGTTTGGATGGTATAGTTGTTCATTTGTAAAGGGAGTTTTAACTTATATGATACGCAATACTTTTCTCCATTTGTAACACTTATTTGTTTTTGTCCAACACTTGCGAAGTTTCCACCAGATATTTGAATTCTTTTATCATCAAAAAGTCCAAATCCTACTGCAAGATTTGTATCTTTATAGGCTTCAAAATAGATTTTTACGGTTACTTCTTGATTAAATTTTGCTTCTATAACTTCATAACCATCAATATCCAAGACTTCTACATAAGTTACTTTTGCTTCACCTGAACCATACCTCTCGTGTGATACTTTTTTTGAAAAAGATTCAGGGTTTTTAAAAATATTGTTGTCGTTACACTTGATAGCAGAATTATCCGTTTCTGCTTCAGCATATTCATGTGCTAAGTTTTGATTCATAGTATCTCTTGATTCTTTCATGTATAACTCAGCAACATCTCCTGCTTTTCCTATGGCATGTAAGACACCGTTTTTTAGAAATATACCTCGTTCACATAAGCTTCTTACACTATTGATATCATGACTTACAAAAAGAATAGTTGCACCTTTTTGTTTTATTCTCTCCATCGCCAACATACATTTAGCTTGAAATACAGCATCTCCTACGCTTAAGGCCTCATCAACTATTAAAATATCAGGCTCTACATTGATAGCTATTGCAAATGCAAGCCTTGCAAACATACCACTACTATATGATTTTACCGGCTGGTAGACAAAATCACCTATATCTGCAAACTGTAGTATCTTGTCTAGTTTTTTATCCGTTTCTTCACGCGTATAACCTATCAGCAAGCCTTGAAGATATATATTTTCTATTCCTGTGTATTCAGGATTAAAGCCGGCTCCAAGCTCAAGAAGAGAAGCGATTTTTCCATTGATATGAACATGTCCACTTGTAGGAGTGAGAACACCTGTAATAATTTTTAAAATAGTAGATTTTCCTGCACCATTTTTCCCAACAATTCCAACTGTTTCACCCTTGTAAATCTCAAAACTTACATTTTTTAAAGCATAAAACTCTTTATGATACTTCTTTTTAAAAGGATTAAGAACTTCCTTTAGTCTATCTCTTGTACTATCATAAAGTTTGTAAACTTTTGTAAGGTTTTGTATCTTTATAGCAATATTATTCATTACAATACATCCGCAAAATGAGGTCTTAATTTTCTAAATACAACTGCACCAAAAAAGAAAAGCGCAAGTGCTATGATCCAGTATTGAATGGTTAATCCGGTTTTTTCCCAAAACCATATATTATTTATAAGACTATCTCTATAACCTTCTATAATATAGTAGACTGGGTTGTACTCTATGATACTTTTAAATTGTTCTGGAAGAATATTAATCGACCAAAATATTGGTGTTAGCCAAAAACCAAACTGTATAAACATTCCTACAATGTTTCCAATATCTCTAAAGAAAACGACTGTAGAACTTGTCATCCATGACACTCCAAGGACTAAAACTACCATACAAAAAATATAATATGGTATTTGCAACCAATATACAGTAGGAGTATTTCCATAAAAAAGAAACATGCCAAATAAAAATAAAATAAAAAACAAGTGAATAGCTAATGCAGAAACTATTTGTATTATAGGTAATAAAGAAACTCTAAAAACTACTTTTTTTACTAAAAAGCTATTTGTCAAAATAGACTGTGTACTACTTTGTAAACTCTCAGAAAAGAAAAACCAAGGTATCATCCCCGCCATTAGCCAAAGAATAAAAGGGAAATCATCAACGGGTTTACTTTTAAAACCTACTTGAAACACAAACCAAAATATAGCAATAGTAGTCAAGGGTTGTACAAATGCCCATAAAATACCAAGATAACTTCCCATATATCTTGATTTAAAATCATTCTTTGCAAGGTCTATAAGAAGCCTTTTGCTTTTATAAATATCTCGTAAAAACCTGTAAAATGTTTTTATATAGTTCACCATTTAGCCACCACAAACCAAGGATTTAATAAGTTTTCTTTATTATATTGCATAGCTAGCGGTCGATTGTCACTAGCTGCTAATTGATAGTCGGTAATGTTTGGGTCGTATATATACACATTTTTGCCGCTTTCGAGCACTATGGCATGTGCCGCTGCGGTATCCCACTCCATAGTGGGGGCAAGGCGGGGATAGATATCGGCTTCGCCGGTTGCAACCATACAGAGTTTCAAGCTGCTTCCTTTGGAGATAGTCGATAGTTTTTTGTCGCTAGTCGATAGATTTTTTATGAACTCTTCGGTTTCTTGCGACAAATGTGATTTAGACGCGACCACGTTGAGTACGTTTTCATCTTTTTTGTAACACGGCAGTCTTTTACTATCGACAATCGACCATTGACTATCAACCACCGACAAATAAGCTCCCTCACCCTGTTTGGCATGATAAAGCTCACCGAGCGCAGGAGCATATACTACGCCAAGTACGGGTGTGTCTTTATGAATAAGCGCAATATTTACGGTAAATTCGTCGTTTTTTTTGATGAACTCTTTGGTGCCGTCTATCGGGTCGATACACCAGTAGTATTCCCAGTTCTTTCGTACCTCGTATGGAGTCTCTTTATTTTCTTCGCTCATTAAAGGGATCAAAGGGTAAAGTTTTTGCAGAGCAGAACAGATGATCTCGTTTGCAAGGATGTCCGCTTCGGTAAGAGGAGATTTGTCATCTTTGTACTCTATATTGAAATCTTTGGCGTATATTTTCATAATTGCTTCACCCGCCTCAAGGGCGATGCTTTTAATCTTTTCTATATCTATCTGTTCAAGCATATATATATCCGTTTTTCGTTAAATAGTCCAAAATCTTATCTACATTGTCGTTAATGTTTGCTTTGTCGTTTATAAGATGGATTTCGGGTGTACAAGGCTTTTCGTAGGGGCTGTCGATGCCCGTGAAGTTTTTTATCTCGCCGAGTCTTGCTTTTTTGTAAAGCCCTTTTGGATCCCTGTTCTCACATACCTCTAGCGGGGTATCTACAAAAACCTCTATAAACTCGTGAGACTCTACGAGTTCTCTTACTTGTTCTCTGTCTTTGATAAACGGAGAAATGAATGCACTAAGAACGATGGTGCCGCTATCGACGAAAAGCTTCGCCACTTCACCTATACGGCGGATGTTTTCCACTCGATCCGCTTCACTAAAACCAAGATCACGGTTGAGTCCGTGACGGATGTTGTCCCCATCAAGTAGATAGGTGTGTATACCTAGCGTGTAAAGTTTCGCTTCGAGTGCATTGGCAAGTGTCGATTTGCCGCTGCCGCTAAGCCCCGTAAACCATAAAATACATGCTTTTTGCTTTTTTAGCCTTGAGCGTTCCTCTTTGGTTATGTGGGTCACATGCCAAACGATGTTGTTTTGCTCCATAGATGTTCCTTGTTGTTTTTGTTAAAAAGGGAAAAATAGCGGCACCGCAATAAGCACTACCGACGAGTAGACGAGAGAAATAATCCAGCCTATTTTTAAAAAATCGGTCGTTTTATAGTTTCCTACCGAGCTCACCATAAGGTTGGTCTGATACCCGTAGGGGATCATAAAACTTGCACTCGCACCGAATGCCACCGCAAAAATAAACGGCAGAGGGCTGACTTCCAAGGCTAGAGCAGTTGCAAAAGCTACGGGAAAGCTCAGTGCTGCTGCGGCATTGTTCGTGATGAGTTCCGTGAGAAAAAGAGTTACCAAATAAACACCTATAAAACTGCCGTAAACACCGTACATGCCAAAGCTTTGAATGATGAAAGAAGCGAGGTCGTGCCCTAATCCGCTGCTGATCATCACTTTTGAAATAGCCAATGAAGAGCCGACGATAATCATAATCTCATACGGAAAACGCCGTTTTAGGTCTTGAATACGTAAGACTTTAAAGGCAAGAAAACCAACCAATAAAACGATAAGCGCTTTAAGAAGAGATACAACCCCCAACGCGCTCAAAAGAATTACCCCTAAAAAAGAGGCGATAATAAAAAAACTTTTCATAGGATCAAACTTTTGGTTTGTTTGAATATTGGAAAAAAGATAGAAATTTTTTGAAAGATTGTCCCTCTGTTCAAAGTCGTTTCCTACCGCTAAAACAAGCCTGTCTCCGGCTCGAAGTTCCGCTTCTCCTATTTTAGAAATATTTTGCGATCCTCTTTTAAGCGAGACGATGGCGGCATCGAATTTGGAACGGAAATTCGCTTCTTTTACTTTTTGCCCGATGAGGCTCGATTCGGGTGTAATAATGGTGTCGACAAGATGAAGTTTTATAACATCGACGTCGCCGCCTAAAAGTAAGCCGTCAAATTGTTTGAGCACTTCTATATGTTGTAAATCTCCGCTAAAAACAAGTCGGTCGCCTGTTTCTATGGTTTCATCGGGCGTTACGGGGGAGATAGTTTTTTCGCCTCTTTGTATCTCTAGCAAAAAAAGGTATTCGAGGTTTCTTAGTTTGTTGGTTTTGATACTTTTGCCCACTAGAGAGCTTGTCGATAACACTTTTGCTTCTATGAGATGTTCTTCGATTTTCTCATCTGAAGCCTTGTAAGCGGGGAGTAGAGGATGGACGAGTAAAAGGGCGGTGATACCGAAAAAGGTAATACAAGCACCGACGAAGAAAAAATCAAACATTTTTAAGCTTTCTAATCCGTTTTCGATCACAAAAGAGTTGACGATAAGATTCGTCGAGGTGCCTACTAAAGTCATAGTGCCCCCAAAAAGTGCGAAATAAGAGAGCGGGATCAGCAGTTTTGATGGCATGTGATGCTTGTTTTTTTGAAGAGCTCCCATAAGTGTGGCGACAACGGCGGTATTGTTTAAAAATGCGGAAAATGCCGCGGTAACCACACCGAGTTTCAAGAGCGAAAAGCGATAGCGATCGGTTATGATCCATTTGGAAAAATAGTCTACGAGGATTGTTTTTTCTAATGCCAAAGATACAAGCAAAAGAAGGATCAAAATCAGTAAAGAAGAGTTGAGGTAACTTGCACTCCACTCTTTAAAAGTGATGAAATCCATCACATAGTATAAAGTTGCAAGCCCTCCGAAAAGGAGCGCAGGCTTGTGTTTATTGCGGATAAGCAACCCTAGCAGAAGTAAAAGCGTAAGGGCTATAAAAAGTTTCATAGAGCCTTACATTCCCATTCGGGATAATGGGTGCGGATATACTCGTTTAAGGCTCTTTCGGCATCCGTATATTCTCTGGTTTCTAGCGACGATTGGTCATCGGCTATCGACTTGAGTATCATCCCCGCACCGACCGTTTCGTTCGTATATCTATCGATAACGATGAAGCTTCCCGTGTAACGGTTTGTTTCATACGGGTCTACGGCTATTTGGCGGTCTAATTTTAAAGTACATTCGGCAATGTCGTTGAGTTCAAGTTTGTCCGCTTGTAACTTTTCAAACGTATTGACGTCTTTTTTATACTCTATGGATTTGAAAGTTCCGTTGATGACGGATGTAGCTCGTTTGATGATGTAGCTTGTGTGGACGTTCATAGGAGTTTCATGCATCCATACGATCATCGTAGAGAGTTGATTGGATACTTGCGGGATATCGGAGGTTTTTACTATCATATCCCCACGACTTATATCGATCTCGTCCTCCAAAGTGATGGTCGTTGCCATAGGAGCAAAAGCACTTTGGATAGTTTCTACCGATTCGTCTTTATTTTTCGGACGTAGCTCTTTTATGTCATTGGATACGATTGATTTTACTTTTGAGCTTTTTTTGGACGGTAACACCGTAATGCTTTCTCCTACAGAGATTGAACCGCTTGCAATCGTGCCGCAAAAACCTCGAAAATTGAGGTGCGGTCTATTGACGTATTGCACGGGCAATCTAAAAGAGGCACTCTCTTTTTTATGGATATCGACAGTGTCTAAGAGTTCCATAAGCGGAAGCCCTTTGTACCATGAAGATTTTTCACTGATAGTGACGATGTTATCCCCATCAAGTGCTGAGATAGGGATGTAGGTTGTCGTTAGTCTGTTGTCGTCAGTCGATAGTTTCTTAAGAACTTCCTCTTTGTATTGTTTTACTATCTCGTTGTAGCGTTCTTGAGAAAAATCTACCAAATCCATTTTGTTAATAGCTACGATGATGTTTTTTATACCGAGTAGACTCGTGATAAAAGAGTGTCTTTTTGTTTGGGTAAGCACCCCTTGTCTTGCATCGATAAGAATAATGGCAACATCTGCCGTACTTGCACCCGTAGCCATGTTTCTTGTGTATTGCTCATGCCCCGGAGTGTCTGCGATGATGAATTTTCTTTTATCGGTAGAAAAAAACCTGTATGCTACGTCGATAGTAATGCCTTGTTCTCTCTCACTTGCAAGCCCGTCAACGAGAAGTGCCAAATCGATTTTCCCTGTAGTACCGTGTTTCTTGGAATCTTTTTCTATTGCAGAGAGTTGATCTTCGAAAATCATTTTAGAATCATACAAAAGCCTGCCGATCAGCGTGCTTTTACCGTCATCGACACTACCGCATGTTATAAACCTGCAAATCTCTTTGTTCTCATGTTCTTTGAGGTATCGTTCGATGCCTATAGCTGATAGTCGATTGTCGATTGTCGATTGATTTACTGCCATTACTTTTTCACCTCTTTTTTGATACTATTTATGAGACCTGTTAACATTTTACCTATCTCTTCTAATTCTTTAATCCATATAGTTCCAAGATTGGAATTTATATATTGTATTTTCATACCTATGTATATTTGTGTTTGTGCTTCGGCTAAGGAACCTCTCGCAATGTCTAAAAACCTTACTTTTTCTCTATCTGAGATTCTTTCCAAGCCTTCGGCTATATTGCTAGGTATGGATAGTCCGCTTCTTGTAAGTTGATCTTTAAAACCATAATCTTGTAAATTTGAAAGTTTGAGATATATGTCAGATGACAAAGCAGCTGATTTTTTCCAAACATCTAAATTTTTACATTTCAAGCAAATCCTTTCCTATAGTCTATTGACTATCGACAAGAAGCAGTTAAAAATATCCCTCTTGTTTCTTTTTTTCCATTGAAGCGTCGCCGTCGCTGTCTATGAGTCTTCCTTGCCTTTCACTCGTGGTTGTTAAAAGCATCTCTTGGATGATTTCGGGCAGGGTGGTTGCAGTCGAATTGATTGCACCTGTAAGCGGATAGCACCCCAATGTTCTAAAGCGCACAATTTCCTCTTTTGCAGTGCTTGCCAGTTCTTGCGGCATGCGTGCATCGTCAACCATTATTTTTGTGCCCATATATTCTACTACAGGACGTTTTTTTGCAAAATACAGTTCAGGAATAGGAATTTGCTCTAAATAAATATATTGCCAAATGTCGAGTTCCGTCCAGTTGCTTAGAGGGAATACACGGATAGATTCCCCTTTTTTATGACGGCCGTTATATATATTCCACAGTTCGGGCCTTTGGTTTTTTGGATCCCAGCGGTGGTTTTCGTCTCGGAACGAATAGATTCTCTCTTTTGCACGGGATTTTTCTTCATCGCGTCTTGCTCCGCCGAATACCGCATCAAACTTGTAGATATCGAGCATCTGCTTAAGCCCTTGGGTTTTCATGATATCGGTGTGCATCGCACTTCCGTGTTTGAAAGGGGATATCTCAAGCGCATCGCCTTGCGGATTAGAGTAAACGATAAGCTCCATGCCAACCTCTTGAGCCCTTTTATCGCGAAACTCTATCATCTCTTTAAATTTCCATTTAGTATCTACATGTACCAAAGGCAGCGGAGGCGGTGCAGGGTAAAATGCTTTTTGCAGTAGGTGTAGCATCACCGACGAGTCTTTTCCAACGCTATAGAGCATAGCAGGGTTTGAGAATTCTGCGATCACTTCGCGCATGATATGGATCGATTCTGCCTCTAGTTGCTTGAGGTGCGTGAGCTTTTGTTTGTCTAACATCTATGATCTTTCTTGATATTTTGCTAAATACCACGCGATCGTTTTCACGATCCCCGTATCAAAATTCTCATCCGCTTTCCAGCCTAGTTCATTTTCGAGTTTTGTCGCATCGATGGCGTAGCGTCTATCGTGTCCCGCACGGTCTTCTACAAAGGTTATGAGCTTTTTATATGATTTTTCTTTTGGCACCTGTTCATCCAAAATAGTGCAGATTCTATCGACAATCTGAAGGTTTGTTCTCTCGTTGCGTCCGCCGATGTTGTAGGTGTCGCCGTTTTTGCCTTCATGGTACACAAGGTCGATCCCTTTGCAGTGATCAAGCACGTAGAGCCAGTCGCGGATATTTTTACCGTCGCCGTAGATAGGGATAGGATTGCCTTTGAGTGCATTTCTAATGATTGTCGGGATCAGCTTTTCGTCATGTTGCTTCGGTCCGTAGTTGTTGGAGCAGTTGGTTATGACGGTATTCATGCCATAGGTTTCATGGTAGGCTCTGATAATCATATCGCTTGAAGCTTTGCTTGCGCTATAAGGTGAATTTGGAGCGTAAGGCGTGGCTTCGGTAAAGAGATCGTTCGGATCAAGGCTAAGCGTGCCGTAGACCTCGTCGGTGCTTATATGGTGGAATCTGCACCCTTTGTAGTTTTCTTTAAATGTAAAAGGTTTCTCCATCCAGTATTTGTAGGCTACGTCGATAAGGGTAAAGGTGCCGTTGACGTTGGTCTGTACAAATACGCCCGGATTTTTGATAGAGTTGTCCACATGGCTCTCTGCCGCAAAGTGGACAACGCCGCGGATGTCGTACTCGTTAAAAATAAATTCGACAAGCTCACGGTTGCAGATATCCCCTTTGATAAACTTATAACGGGGATTTCCCTCGCACTCTTTAAGGTTTTCTAAGTTGCCTGCGTAGGTTAAAAGGTCAAGGTTGATGAGCTGATAATCCGGATATTTTTCCAAAAAGTACGGAACGAAGTTTGAGCCTATGAACCCTGCGGTTCCCGTTAATAAAATCGATTGCATTATTTTCTTTCTCCTAATTTAAATATTCTTTTGGTTTTGTTTGTGTTATGGTACCATCGGGTAATTGGAAATAAATTTTTCCGTTTTTGCTATATACATTCGCAATTCCGTTTGCCAAACTTTTTTTTTGGGCTTCTTTGACAGCTTTTGAAGCGATTTTAAGTATCTCTTTTGCGATATCACTCATTTTCAAATCCTTTTAAAAATTGTAGATATAAGTCTTCGTCTAATATCTCGTTATCTTCTGCCACAAGTTCATAATTATCATCACCGTTAAAAAAAATAAGGTACGTATCAACCATGTTTTTGTAGAGACTTAAAAAAAGTTTACGGCTTCTCACATATCTTCTTTTAATATCTTCAACGGGTATATCGTGCCCACCGTTGAGAACACGATTTTTTACTCGTAAAATATTTTCCGTAGCATCATCTAAAAAGAGATAAATAAGTACAACATTAAAACGTTTTCTTTTTGCTTTTTCAATAACACCTATAAGATATTTGCCCGCAAGAGTTGTTTCGATTATAAAAGATTCGTTTTTTTCAAGATTTGTCTCTAATTGTCGAAAAAACTCTTTTCCCGCTTTGATTTTATATCTCTCTAGATCATTTGGATCGTACTCTTTTGCTATCTCATCCGCATTAATAAAATGTAAATTTTTTAAGTGAGAATACGACATAGCAAACGTGGTTTTACCACTTCCGTTAGCTCCCGCAATGATATAAAGAGTTTTGTTCATCTAGCGTCTTTCTCCTAGTTTTCGTAAACAATCATCCAAGCTGTCTTTCCAGTAGGGGATGGTTATGTTGAACTCTTTTTTAATTTTTGCTTTATTAAGCAGTGAGTAGTGGGGGCGCACTGCGGGGGTTGGGTACTCTTTTGTTTCTATCGGATTGACTTGGCATGTCAGTTTTGCCATGCGCATAATCTCTTTGGCAAAGTCGTACCAGCTGAGCACTCCTTCATTGGAGTAGTGGTAGATTTGCACCGCGGCTCTTGAATCGAGCTCTGGGTGGCTGAGAATATCCAAAATAGCTTGTGCCAAATCTCTTGCATAGGTCGGTGTTCCCACCTGATCGTAAATTACGCCGAGCTCTTGGCGCTCTTTGCCCAGTCTCAGCATTGTTTTAATAAAATTGGCTCCATAACTGCTATAAACCCATGAGGTACGGATAATGATCGCTCCCTTGGGTGCTATCTCGAGAATGGCGTTTTCCCCATCGAGTTTTGTTTGCCCGTACACCCCGTTTGGCGCCGTGGCATCATCCTCTTTGTATGGCATGTAGTTTTTACCGTTAAAGACGTAATCGGTAGAGATGTGGATCAGTTTTAACCCTTTCTCTTTTGAGAGTTTTGCCATATCTTTGACCGCCACGTGGTTGATGGCATCGGCGTTATACTCGTCACTCTCGGCTTTATCGACGGCGGTGTAAGCGGCACAGTTGATGATGATGTCGATTTCGTTCGTGTCGATAAACTCCTCCATGGCATGGAAGTTTGTGATATCGAGTGCTTCTCGGTCGGTAAAGAAAAACGTGCTCTCATGTGCGGAAGACGCGCCACCTTCGTCTACGAGTTCTTTTATCTCGCTGCCGAGTTGCCCGTTTGAGCCTGTTACTAAAATATTACGCATAGTAGTTCACGCCGTAGGTAAAAATATCTTGTGTCTCGTGCAGTTTGGGTTGGGTTTTGTCTTTTGCCGAAAGATTGAGTACTTCGTGGGGAAGCTGCCAATCAATAGCCAAGGCGGGATCGTCAAACGCTATCCCTCGGTCGTTTTCGGGGCTGTAGTAGTTATCTACTTTATAAGCAAAAATCGTATCGTCCTCTAAAACCACAAATCCGTGTGCAAAACCTCGCGGCACTAAAATCTGGCGTTTGTTTTCGGCACTGAGTTCCACTGCGACATGTTGCCCGAAGGTTGGACTTCCTTTGCGAATATCTACGGCAACATCAAGTACCCTTCCTTGGATCACACGCACAAGTTTGGTTTGCGCGGCAGGGTGAAGCTGGTAGTGAAGCCCGCGCAGTACACCTTTGCTCGATTTGCTTTCATTGTCTTGGCAGAAGTTGATGGTGTAGCCTAAAAACGCTTCGAGTTTATCGGCGCGGAACGTTTCTACGAAATAACCTCTGGCATCGCCGTGGATTTTAGGCTCTACGATTACGACATCGGGGATTTGAGTACGTATAAAATTCATCGTAACACCTTCCCCTCTTGAGCACGTCGCATAAGATACTGCCCGTATTGATTTTTCTTTAACGGTTCTGCGAGTTCTAAAAGTTTCTCTTTTGTGATATACCCCATCTCATAGGCTATCTCTTCAAGACATGCCACTTTTAACGATTGGCGGTTTTCGATCGTTTGGATAAACTGGCTTGCTTCCAAAAGCGATTCATGCGTTCCCGTATCAAGCCATGCATAGCCTCGACCCATAAGTTTTACGCGGAGTCTGTTTTCATGAAGATATGCTTGATTGAGCGTTGTTATCTCCAATTCTCCGCGGTCGGAGGGTTTTACCTCTTTTGCTTTTGCGACTACGTCTTTAGGGTAAAAATAAAGTCCTACTACGGCATAGTTGCTCTTAGGATTTTTAGGTTTCTCTTCGATACTGATAACATTACGGTTCACATCAAACTCCGCCACTCCGTAACGCTCGGGATCGCTGACGTAGTAACCGAAAACGGTCGCTTTGTTTTCCTCTTTGGCATTTTTAATACTTTTTGCAAGAAGTTCCGTGAGTCCGTGCCCATAAAAAATATTATCACCGAGCACCAAACACGCATCATCGCCGTTTAAAAACTCTTCACCGAGTAAAAATGCTTGTGCCAATCCATCGGGGCTAGGCTGCACGACGTAAGAGAACTGCATACCGAGATCGCTTCCATCTCCAAGTAGATTCATAAAACTTTGCTGATCCTGCGGTGTGGTAATAATAAGAATTTCTTTGATCCCCGCAAGCATTAAAACCGAAAGAGGATAGTAGATCATCGGCTTGTCGTAAATAGGTACAAGCTGCTTGGAAACCCCTTTGGTAATTGGATAAAGTCTTGTACCGCTGCCGCCTGCTAAAATAATACCTTTCATTTATTTTTCTCCTTTTTTATGAAACTTTTTATACCACTTTACAAATCTCTCGATTCCAACTTCAAGTGAAGTATCCGGCTTATAGCCAAAGTCGTTCATAAGATCGCTTACATCTGCATAAGTAGATACCACATCGCCTGCTTGCATCGGAAGAAAATTTTTCTTTGCGTTTATGCCGATTGCTTTTTCTAATGTTTCTATAAACTCTAAAAGCTGTACGGGGGAGTTGTTGCCGATGTTGTAGATTCTGTAGGGTGCGCTTGAGCGGTCTGATTGGAGGTTGGATTCTGAATCAAGTTCAGAATGACACGACTCCAAGTCAGAATGATTCGACTCAAGTTCAGAAGGGCAAAAAGGCTTGGCAGGGTTGTCTATAACTTTTATGATGCCATCTGCTATATCACCCACGTAAGTAAAATCTCTACTCATATTCCCATGATTAAACACTTTTATAGCTCTATCATTCATGATGGCATCCGCAAACAGCATAGGAGCCATATCGGGGCGTCCCCATTCGCCATATACGGTAAAAAACCTGAGTCCGGTACATGCCATGCCATAAAGATGCGCGTAGGTATGTGCCATCATCTCATTACTTTTTTTTGTAGCTGCATAAAGACTCACAGGATGGTCGGTATGATCAGTCGTCTTAAAAGGCTGTAATTTGTTTAGGCCGTATACGGAGCTGCTACTGGCATACGAGAGATTTTTGACACCATAGTTTCTACAAGCTTCTAAGATATTTAGAAATCCTACTACATTAGCTTGTATGTAAGCGTGAGGGTTTTCTAGTGAGTAGCGTACACCTGCTTGAGCTGCGAGGTTACATACTGCATCAAACTTTTCTGTTTCAAAAAGTTTGTTAATTGTTTGGGTGTCTTCTAGGCTTGCCTTGATGAATTTGTGGTTTGGATAGATAGAGCTTTGGATGAGAGATTCTGAATCAAGTTCAGGATGAAGTGCAATCCCAAGTTCCTTTAGTCTTGCGTATTTGAGATTTACATCGTAGTAGTCATTAATATTATCAAGCCCCACGACCTCATCACCTCGTTCAAGAAGTTTTTTTGCTAAGTGGTAGCCTATAAAGCCCGCTGTTCCCGTTACCAATATTTTCATTCTAACTTCCCTAAACCTTTTAGTAATTGCGATTTTTTCGTACTTTATTTTAAAAATTTCATGCGAATTATGCAGTGTTTCAACTTTGAACGCTATTAAAAATTTATGTGAAACTAAGACTTGGGTTTTGATGCAATAAGAAGCTAGATTCCGAATCAAGTTCGGAATGACATAAGCGCAGTCATCCTGACCCTCATGGTCGTCATCATGACCTCCACAACCATCATCTTGAACTTCTCAACCGTCATCCTGAACCCTAAAGAAACATCGCGTTGCGAGCGCTACGCTTGTTTTGATTCAGGATCTCACACACTATGGTTGCTTACTCATTGTTCAAACAGGTCAGATATCTTTGTAATCTACTCTCTTAAACACTTTGCATCAATATAAACCAATGTATTGTTCATAATCAATACCAATTTTTCTGTATATTCCAAAACTTCATCAAAAGTATCGACTAGCTCGTCTTCTATGTATTCATGAACGATGGTATTGCGAATATCTTTCATAATGCGTAATTCTTCCACATCTTCAAAGAGTCCTCTTTTGTGCGCATTATTCACCACATCTATCAATGTCCCTTGATTTTCAAATTCGTATTCATCGATAGTGCGAAAAATTTTGCGTATTAAAAAATCGATCCCTCTGCTATACCGACTGCACAAAGTTTCAAACTTTCCAAATTCTTCTACTGAATATTCAGCTTTTATCCCTATCTTTTTACACTCACCAAGTGAAGTTTCAATCCAAAACAATTGCTTTTCAAGAAGCTTCCTATCGTGTTCGATCTTATCTTTTATCATAATAAAACCGCCTTTTTTATGATATGTTTAGTAAATGGATTGTTAAACTCACCATCATCAAGAACAATATCGATCTTTTGCTCTCCAAAATGTTTATAGAATTCTATTCGTAGGTGTCTTAAATCTTTTTTTGTCATATCTTTAGAAACAATGAGCAAATCAATATCACCACCCTTTTTCGTGTCATCTACACGACTTCCGAACAAATACATTTGAGCATTCGCCGAAATTGTTCTGAGAGTATCTTTTAATACTTTTATTTGTTCTTGATAAAGTCTCATATTGTCACCGTTTTTTTTGATTGTATCTAAACTCTCTTTCAAATCACTTTTAAGCTATAAAACCGGAAACTAGATTCCGAATCAAGTTCGGAATGACCGTCATCCTGAACTCGATTCAGGATCTCACACAAACCTAGTGTTCAAAAAAACTTTTAAAAAATAAAGAAGTATCTCCTTTAAACAATAATTCTTGTGAATACTGCGTGAAGGCAAGCGCCCTTTCTTTCATGCTTTGGTGCAAGTTCGAACATTCCTGTGCCTCTTTCTTATACGAACCGTTTAATCTATAACACGTCATCATGCCATCACTATTGACATCAAGTTCTATGCCCTGTTTTTCTTCAATCCACCCCAGCGTTCCGTTATGGAAATAATCGGCATAAAATTTGGTATCGCCAAAGAGAGTTCTGCCCGTAAAAACATCTGAAGTGTTGTGCCCGAGCAAGCTCAAAACCGTAGGTGCTATATCTCTTTGTGACATAACAACGTCATAGTATTGGGGCTTTACGAGCTTTTTAGAGTAGATCAAAAACGGTATCATATAATTCTCCAACACTCCCGAAGCTATCCCCGAACAATGATCTGAAAAAACAACAAAAACCGTATTGGGGTATTTTGACTCAAACTGCTTCATAAACTCATGCAATGCAAAATCGGAGTAGTGTAGCACGTTTAATTTTTTATTGATTTTTTCATTCTCTGAAAACACTTGTTCTTTAAACCCCGCGGGAAGAACCGAATCGTGTGTAGAAGCGCCGTTTATTCCTATAACAAAAGGTTCTTTTAGCTTTGTATCGACCGTGGCATGTATAAAATTAAAAAGATCGCCATCGTGAACACCCCAGCTGTTTTCTTCATAGTTTCTCTCTTTTATATCCCGCTTACCGTAGCTTTGTTCAAACCCCAAATCGGTAACCAAACTTCCCGTGCCACTCGTATCTTTGGCAGTTCCTTGAAAAAAGGCGCTACTGTAACCTTTATCTCTTAATATTTTTACAATCGAATTGTAAGAAAAGTCTTGAAGTTGCGATTTTGCAATACTTTTTCCCAATGGGTTTTGGTAAGAAGCAAATGTTGCGAAAATCCCCTCTGTGGTTCTATGCCCGTTGGCTATCATCACCTTCGGGCGCACCGACTGTTGTAGCAAACTGTCAAAAAAAGGTGTGGTAGCATGTTCATAGCCGTAGCTTTTCATATACTCGGCCGTCCAACTCTCAGAGAGCACAAAAACGATATTTGGTTTTTCTACCGCAAGAGCGGGCGCAAAAGTTTTACTCTCGCTCTCATACATCTCTTTAACGATCTCTTTGTAATGCAGCATCCCCTCTATTTGCGGCAAAGCAACTTGTTCGACTTGTTTATTTGTATTTGCCAAAACGTACAAGGTATTATATGCTCCGTTTAATGCAATTGCTGCCGCTCTTTCATCGCCGACATTGTTGGCTTGCCACGGGTGCAGCGGTATGTGTTGGAACATCCCCCGAACAAAAAAAATAGTTATTGCGATCATGAAAAATTTTTCTAACGCATAGGTTTTACTCAAACTCATATGCGTATGTAAGCCGACCCTGATGATGAGGGCAAACAAAACCAACGCGCCGATAAGCGAAAACGATACAAGCATGGCATGTTGCGTTAGCGCCGTTGCCATAAGACCTTTTGAATCATGCAGTGCGCTGAATATCTCATACCCTATATGGCGGCTTGAGTCTT
>Ga0265295_1001299_pt1 | contig 44469 bp, 35 predicted proteins | sample Munlansysbiofilm_FD_192503 | JGI IMG/M metagenome (GOLD analysis project Ga0265295, IMG submission 192503) | Leachate microbial communities from a municipal landfill in Southern Ontario, Canada - Methane capture system biofilm | ecosystem: Engineered > Solid waste > Landfill > Unclassified ...
TTACTTTGCCGACTGACATTCATGCCCAGACAAACCCCCACCGCCTGCGCATACGCCGTCGCGCCGCTGCCGCCGGCATCCAGCCCAGTGCCGTCATCGGCCAATCCTGCGGTCAACGCGTCCTGACGGCACTTTTCGATGGCCTCCTGCACCAGATTGGAAAAGGTGGTCAGCGCCACCAGTTGGCGGGGGGTGAAGAGGTCACCAAACTTGGTGAGACCGTAGTTCGGTGTTTTGAAGTCACGTGGGTTGTTGGGCAGCTCCATCTCCGGCGACCAATCAGGCTCAGCGCTTTCGGCGATGGCGATTTGCTCCGGCGTCGGCGAAAGATAGACGCGGCCGCGCACACCTTCGGCAACGACCGCCATCAGGCGCTGACCCATACGTCCCGCCTTGCCCTCCGCCCGGATGTGGTTGTAGTCGATTGGCGACCCCGAGAGCAGGCAGATGAAGGCCGCGCGCTTGCCCGCAGTCGTGCCGCCCTTCGCACTCTCCGGTGGCGTCCCCACCTTCACCGTGAAGCGATAGCCATCCCCCTCGACCACCGGCTCCACATACGCCTCCTTGCCCGCCTTGCTCGACAGCACGAACGTCGAGGCCAGCGGCACCTCGGCATGGCTGAAGGCAGGGTTGGGGCTTTTCACCGTGCGCGCCCACAACCAAGCGATCACAGTGAGCTTCTGCCCAAGCAGCGGCTTCAGGTCCGGGCGCTCGGCGACCATCTCGGCGGTGACTTCGATCTTCGGGTACAAGTGGCCGATGCGCTTTTCCGCCTCCGCCCGCATCCAGGAGCCATAGCGGCGCACGTCCTCGGCCAGACCCTTGGCGCCGGACCAGTCTTCCGTCAATTTACCCTGCTTGTCGCTGGAAAGCCGCGGACCCACCGGCGCACGACCGGCAAAGCGGGGCGGAATCTCGATCATCGCCTTGTTGATCGTCACCGCCACCGGGTTGAGGTCGCTGGCGTAGCTCTCCAACCCCAGGCGCTGCGCCTCTAGCGGCAGCGCGCCCCCACCGGCGAAGGGGTCGTGGAAGGCGGGCAGCTTGTCCGGGTTGAAGAGCTCGGCCGCCTGCGGATGATTTCTGTTCAGCGCGCAGGTCTCGCGCCAGCTCTTCCAGATCTCATCGCGGGCACGGGCGAGCACCGCTTCGTTGTTGGTGTTCTCCCACAAAACCAGATCTTCGATAATCTTGAACAGGCGCTCGCGTTCAAGGGCGGCCTTCTCTTTGTTCACCCCGCGCCCCAACTGGCGCTCGTAGCCGGGGTCATTGACCATCTGGGCAAAGATCACCGCCCGCGCCGCCGCCAACGGCCGCCGCGCCCACCACAGGTGTAACGTGCTGGGATGGCCGTGGCGAATGGATTTTTCCCGCGCCGCAGCAACATTGATAGCGTCGAGCGGGAGGGCGACTTCGATGAGTTTCTTGGGGGATTTGATGGGGGTCATAGGAGTTCCGGTGCCTGTTGTTGGAGAGTTTTTTCCGCGATGGTGCCGAAGAACTGGCGTGTTAATGAAAAGAAGCGCCTGAGTTTACCTGACGACGGTACAAGTTCGAGCGCGACCAGATGAGCAAGGCTCCAGCCTTTATCAATGTGTTCTTCGAAAAGATCGTCAAGCTCATCCCACCACTTTTGGCGCAGGGTGCGCAGGTAGGGACTGTTGAGATTGAGGGTATCGATGGTGTAATGGGCTTTGTCCCGCTCCTGGGCATTCAAATTGTCGGCAGGGATCACGCGACCATCGGACAGGTAGGCGAAAAAGCGAGGGCAGTCGGCTTGATGGGGCGAAACGAACCGGAGCATGTCTACCGGGCCGTTGGTGCCGTTCTTACCGCGCGCATGCCCACCGAAGACTTCGTTTCCTTGTGCCTTGAACCCGCCAAGGACTTCCGAGTGTAGAGCACTTGCCGCCAGATTGCCGTAATCGAAGGTGCGAGGGGGATTCTGCTGTTTGTTCTCGACGTGCTCAATGTGATAGCCCAGATCTTCCTCGTCCGCACGTAATTCGCTGTAGCAGCACAGATGGTACTGCTCGGTCAGTAAAGATCGTAATAACGCTTCCTTGTGACCGAAACTTCCCCAACGGCTGATAGCTTGCCCGGGGGTTTGCGGGGGATTGGCATGTGACTGGTTGAGCTGAAAACCCCCTGTGCCTTGTTTTTGAATTGCCCTCATTGTTTCAAGGCCTCCTGGCGCTGGATGCTGCGGCGAAGGCGTTGAAGTTGCGGATGCTGCTCGCCCAGATTTTCGGTAAGTTGGCGCATCAGCCTGACCGCACCGTCATCCAGATAGCGCCCCTGATCCACCCACTCCGTGAGTCGTTGCAAGTCGGCCTTCTCGCTGACTGGCGGCTGCGGATCAACCATCATCACACTGTGCAGCACGTCTCCGCTCGGTTCGCCGTAGGTCATGGCCAAGGGTGGTTCTGCAACGATGCGGCCGTCCGGACCTGGGCCAATGATGCGGATATTTTCACGTTTCACTGTGCTGAGCACCTGCGGGCTGTGGGTGGTGACGATGAACTGGGCATTGCGAAATGTCTGCATTAGATCCGTTACGATACGCTGCTGCCAGGATGGATGCAGGTGAAGATCGATTTCGTCGATGAGAACGATTGCAGGAAAATCCAGAGGGCTTTCCCCTTGCATTTCGGCGGGTATCAAACCGCTATTTGCCTCCATGAGGCGGCGTGCGAGGTCCATGGTCAAGCCGAGGACAACACGATAACCATCACTCAACTGGCTGATCCTAAAAGTCTGGATGGTGCCATTGGGCATGATGCGGTCGATGACAAAACGCAGGGGCCGTATTTCCGTACGGGGATTGCGAAAATTCGGCGACAAAAGCCGTTCAATGGCTGTTCGAACGGCTTGAAGTTCTGGGTGACGATAGTCGAAGTCGCGTCGTACTTCCCGCTCACGGCGTTCGGCGTCTTCCATGGCGTTGAACCATTCAAAAGCTGCACGGAAACTGGAATCTCTCGTTAGAGCATCCTTGAGCGCGTCAAATCGGAGAAAATTTTTTTTGAAACCGCGTCGTCTTTTCACGTCATCGCGTATAGCCCGATTGGTGCCGTAATAGGCAATAACCGGAACAAAATAGGGCTTTTGATCGGATTCAGATTGAACAAGATCGAGCGTGAACTCGTCTATTGACTTAAGCCCATTCGCGTAGAGAGACTGCTGTGTTTCAGACAACTGCCGCTTGATCGTGGCAGAAGTCACCGCGTTATCGCGTTTGCGCCCCGTTGCCCAGACAACTGATCGGCCATCAAAGGTTTCTGCTTCCCATGCAAGCATCATGAATGGTTCTTTGCGTTCGCCGGCAGAGATGCGCAAGTCAGTGTCTTTTGGGCTTTGACCCGATATGCCTGGCAATTTCGTAAGATAACGACCAAAGCCAAGAGCGATTGCATCGAGTAAAGCTGTTTTTCCGGCCCCGTTGTCGGCAATTACAACCGTAAGTCTCTTGCCAAATTGAAGGCTGAGTTCTTCAAAACAGCGAAAGTTTTTCATGTGCAATCGGTTCAGCTTCATCGTTCATCTCCTGGTAAGCCCGACTTGGCAAGAAGTTGATCGAGATTCAGATTTATACTGGTTACCGCCCAGTCCGGTTCCTGGGTGAATGGCCGCCGGACATAGTACGGGCCTTCGTAGCCTTGATCATTGACAAGGACAATCGCCAAAATGAATTTGTCCGTCTGGTTCAGACCATAGAGGATTTCGTTACGGGTGACGGTGATGGTGGTCGCGCCCTTGGCCCGGCCCTTGACTTCAATGTGGCGCGAGGGCGGCAGTTTGCCAGCGACGGCTTTGGGCAAACTGGTTACATCCCAGCCACACTTCTGGTCCGAAACATCCATCACCTCGTGCCCCAGGGCGCGTTCGGCGTCCATGACGGCCTGCATGGCGATGCGTTCGATGTGGGCGCGGGCAGCGGCATCGGCGGACCAGCCGCCGGCTTCCTGCGAGACACCCTTGCGCTGCAGCAGCAGGCCGGCAGGAATGACCAGCGCACCGCCCAGTACGACAGGGGTGGCCGAGATGATGTGACGCATGGCCAGCAACTCTTTTTCCCGCGACTGGCGGCGAGCGGTGAGATCGTCAATCGTGCGGCGCACATTCTCCAGGGTCAGGCGCACATCTTTGCCGGCAGCCAAGTCGTCCTGCAATTTGATGTAGCGGTCGGACCAGAAGTTGATTTCCTTGACCAGTCGGGCATGCACGGCCGCTAGGGTTTTGTCGACGGTTTGCTCACGCCGACAGCGAACTTCATCGAAATGCTCGGGCACAAGATGGTTTGAGGCATGGGCCAGAGCAATCTGCTCCAGATCTCCGGCGATCCAGGGTGCGGCCAGAATATCCTGGATCAGCGCCAGGTCGTCGGGCTGAATCGGTTCCAGATCGAGGTGCGGTGCCCAACCAGCGTTGAACGCCTGCCCCTGGGAATCAATCTCGACAAACTGCATCCGGCGTGAAGCGACCCTTGAGGGATCGGCCCCTTCCTTGACCGAGTGATCGACAATAAACATGACCTTCGGCGAGACCCCCATATCGCTGGAGTCGACCAGCACGGCCCCCTGTTTGAGTTTATTACGGTGGGCTTCGAGCACCAGGTCGGTAACGGACTGCATCAGGGGGTGACCGGGGTGGATGAGGCTGGCCATCGGCGCGCCGACGCGGTCGACCAGCCGGACATAGTGTTTTTCAAAACAGATGCGCTCGTAACGACGCAGTACCGGCTCGACATTGCCACGGTGGCGACCGGCGATCTGCCGATCACGCTCACGGATAATCGCGGGGACGTTGGTAATTTCGTAACGACCCGGTTCGCGGGGGCGCAGCTCACCGCCGAAGTGCTGAAAGGCTTGGTTAAAGAAGGCGCGAATGAAGAAGGGTTGCAGCTTGCGGGCCTCGGCCTTCTCCATCTCTTCTTTCACCGCGAACAGGCGCTTTTCGTCCATGACCTCTTCGCACAGGGCGTTGCGCTTGATGATCGTTTCGAGGTGCTGAGTGTCGAGCGCGCCTTCAATCTTGGTGAGGAGGCGCGCCCGAACTTCAGGATCGGCTCCGTAGCGGATGGCTTCAATAAGCAGGTCTTTGAGACTTTTATCCTCGAAGACTTCGCCGAGGATATCGAAGACACGCCCTCCCAGGGCGAGACGTTCGATTTCGAGTTTTTCGAACAGCCGTTGAAAGACATCCCCTTCCCGGGTTTCCGCCGCTACCATGTTCCACAGGTGGCAAACCTCGGTCTGGCCGATGCGGTGGATACGGCCGAAGCGTTGCTCCAGCCGATTGGGGTTCCACGGCAGGTCGTAGTTGACCATGAGGTTAGCGTTCTGGAGATTCACCCCTTCGCCGGCGGCATCCGTTGCGACCAGAACGCGCACTTCGGGATCGTTACGGAACAGCTCTTGAATTTTGCGCCGCTCTTCGCGCTTAACGCCGCCATGGATCATGACGACAGCTTCTTCGTTGCCGATGAGTCCACGAATTTTGACCGCCAGGTAGTTCAATGTGTCGCGATGTTCGGTAAAAATGATGAGCTTGCGCTGGTGGCCGCTGCTGTCGCGCATTTCCGGCGTATCCTGCAACAAGCGGGAGAGTTCATCCCACTTGCGATCCTGGCCGGAATGAACGACCTGCCGTGCTTTTTCTTCGAGTTCTTCGAGAATGAGAATTTCAGATTCGAGCTCCTGGATGGTCTGGGCGGCCGTGGCCTGATCGAGAACAGCTTCCTCGAAGTTCTCGAAATCTTCCGGAGAGAGCGCATCGGCAGCTTCCCAGAGATCCTCGGGAAGTCCGTTGTTGTTCAGCGTTTCGGCGAGGGACTGACCACGCAGCCGCAGTTTCTCTTCTTCGACCCGGCGCTTGAGTTTGTTGCTGCGCCGTTTAAGAGACTGATAAATGGCTTCGGGGCTGGAAGCCAGCCGTCGTTGCAGCGCCGTCAGCGCAAAGCCGACCGTGCCCTTGCGTCCACCATCAGCCAATTGATCGGCTCTGGCGAACTCGGTTTTGACGTAGTCCGTAACAGAGGCATAAAGGGCGGCTTCAAGGTCGGAAAGTCGGTAGTTGACGGTATAGGCGCGGCGTTCGGGGAAAAGAGGGGTACCGTCGAACTTGAGCAGATCTTCCTTAACCATGCGGCGCATCAGATCGGTAACATCGACCTTATGGGCGCCGTCGCGAAACTTGCCGTAGAAACGGTCGGCATCGAGCAGCGACAGAAACAGCTGAAAGTCTTCTTCCTTGCCGTTATGAGGTGTAGCCGTCATCAGCAAAAAGTGGCGAGTGATCGATCCCAAAAGTTCGCCAAGTTGGAATCGCTTGGTTTTGTTGATTTTGCTGCCGTAATAGCTGGCCGAAAGTTTGTGCGCTTCATCGACCACCACCAGATCCCAATGGGACAACCGCAGTTTTTCCTGTAAATCTTCAGCGCGAGCCAACTGGTCGACGCGAGCAACCAGCAGGTCGTAGTCATCGAACGGGTTGCCGCTGCGCGACTGTTCGATCTGTTCCCGTGAAAACAGGACAAACGACAGGCCGAATTTCTCGAACATTTCGTCCTGCCACTGCTCCACCAGACTGCCCGGCGCGACAACCAGCACACGCTTGGCATCGGCGCGCATCAGCAACTCGCGGATGAACAGGCCGGCCATGATGGTTTTACCGGCACCTGGGTCATCGGCCAGCACATAGCGCAACGGCTGACGCGGCAGCATGGATTCGTAGACGGCAGTGATCTGATGCGGCAGGGGCTCGACGTTGGAGGTGTGCACCGCCATCATCGGATCGAACAGATAGGCCAGATCGATGCGGTAGGCTTCCGCCGCCAGCTTGAACGCTTCCCCAGGCGCATCGAAAGACCAGGGGCGGCCGGCTTCCGCCATGGACAAATTGAGTTCGTCGGTACGAAACAGCATCCGCTCACGAAGTGCGCCATCCGCTGTTTTGTAGTAGACCGTGAGCGCGTTGTCACCGACAGGTTCGGTCGTAACGATACGCACGACCTGGTCAGGCTCAAGCCCTGAAATGATCGAATTTTTTAGAATCTGTTCGAGTTTAAGCACGGTAACTGCCTTTGCTGATGCTGCTTGGTGATAGGGGTGAAGGTGTTGTTGCTATGGTGAGGCTGAATGTTGCGTAGGAGCATCCTAACGGAAAATGCTGTCTAATGCATTCTGATAAATCGGGTGAGTGGGCAAGATGTGACCCGGTTTTTGGGGTGCAGTGATATTCCTAAAGAAAAACACCCGAGGCCGACTGCTGGGTGACAGTCGGCCTCGGGTGTTTTTCTTCAAAGGGGTTGGAGACCTTGTGTTGGTCAGCGCTGCAGCTGGAAATAAAACTTCTTGCTGCTGCCGTGGCGGCTGCGGCCGTAGGTCTGCAGCAGCCAGTCGGTAGCGGCGTCGAGGGAGCCGAAGGTTTTGTGTGCGGTGGCGACGCCGACGGGTAGCTCAAGATCGCTGGCGAGGCGGGCCACCAGTCCCTGCGGATCTCGTTCGATGGTGCCGATGGGGCCGTCGTGGCCATCGCACAGCACCTCGAAGCGGTTGGCGTCACCGACGACGCGGTAGCCCAGGGTCAGGGGCGTGAGATGACGGTTTTGCTGCAGCTTGCGCAGGGCCATGTCGATGCGGGCGCGAGGTTCATCCTCGACGGCGGCACGTTCGGCCTGTGGCTGGCGGGCCGCCTGCTGTTTGGCGATCTTCAGCGCCTGACGATACCAGTTGATGGCCTTGTTGTAGTCCTGTTCCAGACCGCGGCCGTAGAAGTGATAGTCGCCCAGCTGCAGGGCCGGTGCCGGGTCGCTGCCGGCTTCGGCCGCCAGCAGCAGCCAGTGGCTGGCGCGCGGGTAATCGCTGCGCTGGTGAAAATGCCGTGCCAGATGCAGTCGGGCGGCCTGATGGCCGGCTTCGGCGGCCTGCTCGAAACACTGAAGTGCCAGCTGGTCGGGCTGGTCGCCAGCGAGAATGGTGGCTTTGTACAGCAGGCCCATGTTGTAGAGCAGCTGGCTGTCGTTAGCTTTTTGTGCCCGCAGGGCCTGGTAGCCGTCGTTGAACAGGGCGCGGGCGGCGACGGCATTGTCGCCCAGCTGGCCGTTGAGGCAGCGGCTGGCATGGTGGTCGAGGGGCTGATAGCCGTCAGGCAGGTGATTGCTGTAGCTTTCCGCCAGCAGGATCTTGGCCTGAGGCCAGCCGCGTTCGGCCGCCAGTCGCAGAAAATCGATACCGGTTTCCTGCAGTTCGGTTTCGGCTCGGCAGACGAATTCCTTGCCGCGCTGATAATAATCCTGGGTGTCGCAGCGCCAGCAGACCTTGTAGCTGTAGTTGTAAAGTATGGCGGCCGTGGCGATGGCAACGCAGACAAAGAAGAACAGGCTGTTGAGCAGCAGACGTTTTCGGGCGGTCATGACAAGTCCTTAAGCCTCGCTCATTCGGCGGGAGTCAGATTGTGCGGGTTGCCGTGGCAGTCGCCGCAGCCGGAGGTGCCTTCGAGCATGGCAGGGCTGTGGGGCTGGGCGTGACAGTCGCTGCAGTCCGGCACCATGCCGTGCTCGCCGGCATGGCAGAAGGTGCAGTCCAACTGGCTGTGGGCCAGGTGGGAGCCGCTCAGGTCGGCGACGGCGTCGCCGTGGCAGCCACCACACTCGGTGTTGGGGACGTGGCTGCCGTAGTTGAGGCGGCTGACATCGTGCACCGGATGGCACAGCATGCAGGTCTGGCTGCTGACAAAGGGATTATGTGGTTCGGCATGGCATTCGGTACACAGCGGCCGGTAACCGTGGCGCTGCTGATGGCAGTCATTGCAGGCCATGTCGCTGTGGGCGCTGGGGCGAGCCAATTCGGCTGCCGGTTCGGCGTGGCAGCGGGCGCACAGGGGTTCAAGGGTGGCCAGCGGCAGGCTGGCGACAGGTGCGTGCGCGTTGCGGTGGCAGTGCAGGCAGTCCTGCATCGGCTCGTCCTCGCCGTGGGGCTGGCCATGGCAATCGCTACAGGCCGGCACCCGTTCGGCCCAGCTGAGCTGGCGGCTGAAGTTGTGGAAGCTTTCATGGCAGTCGCGGCAGGGCTGGCGATGGCCGCCGCCGTCAGCTTTGAGAGTCTGAAAGACGCCTTCGTGGCACTGGGCACATTCAACGGCGGTCAGCGGCGGAATCTCCTGGTCGTAGAAATCCTCCGCGACGGCGGTGGCGGCCCCGCTGGCCAGCAGCGTCAGGCCGAACAGGGCGGTGGCAAACAAGCTGTGGCTCATGGTTTCCCTCGTTTCAAAGCGGCGCAGGCCTAGTTGCGCAGGGCGTGCGGGCCCTGATGACAGTGGTTGCAGTCGCTGAACTGCCGGTGGATGCCCGCATCGTGGGGCTGGCCGTGGCAGTTGTCGCAGCTGAGGATCACCTTGTGGGTACGGCGATGACAGAAGACGCACTCAAGGTTGCCATGCTCGGTATCGGTGGCACCAAGCTCCTTCAGGGGCTGTCGGTGACAGCTGCCGCACAGTTGCGGTGCGATGCCGCTTTGGCCGAACTGCAGAGCCGTAGGGCTGTGCGGTTGGTGGCATTTAAGACAGTCGGCGTAGGCCATGTCACTGCTGTGACCATCGTGACAGTCCAGACAGCTGCTGGCCAGGCCGTGCTCGGCGTGGCATTCATTGCAGTCCATCTCCGCGTGGGCGCTGGGCCAGTTGTGCATCTCCCGGCCCGGCGCCGCATGGCAAGACAGGCAGATGGGTTTGACAGGTGACACCGCGCTCATGTCGATTCGCAGTGGTTCGTGCGGATTGTGGCAACGCAGACAGCCGTCCACCCGGTAGTGCTCTGCCGCGCCGGGGGCATGGCAGTCGGCACAGGCCGGAATGACGCCGGATTCTGCCGGCGGGTGATTCTGGTGGCAATCGCTGCAGGTAATGGCGGTTTTGTGGGCGCCGCCGTGGGCGTCGAGGTTGGCGACGGTTTCCTCATGGCAGGCCGCGCACCAGCGGGTCGGGGTGCTGGGACTGAAGGCGTAAGCGGTGGGCCGGTGTGGCGCATGGCAGCCGGTGCAATCCTGTTGCTGCATGCTCTCCTGGTGAGGCTCGTGGCAGTCAAGACAAGGGCTGAACTGGCCGGATGCCAGACCATGGCCGCAGTGACAATCGGTGCAGGCCTGGTCGGCGTGCAGGCTGGGATGTTGCTTGAAATCCTTGCCGACGGCTTCGTGACAGGTCAGGCAGGCCGCGGTGGCGTCGGGCAGAGCCGATAAATCGCTGATGCCCGGCGCGTGTGGCGCGTGGCAATCCTGGCAGCCCTGCAGGGCGAAGTGGGCCGCGTCCTTGGGGCCGTGACAGTCGCTGCAGGACGGAATTACCGCCTTGCCGGCCGGTGGATGGCTCTGGTGGCAGTCGAAACAGCCGATGGCGGTTTTATGGGCGCCGCCGCGTTCGGCGATGTCGCGTGCCGGCTGGCGGTGGCACTTGATACAGTCGGCATCGGTCAGGGGGGGCACCGTTTGTTCGGCGGCGGCCCAGGCGGGGGTCTGACCACTGCTGAGCAGCAGAACACTGAGCAGCACCGTCAACAGATGGCTAGGGTGAAATCTCATCGGAGAACCTCAATGACGCTGCCGGTCGGACGCCCGGCTGGCAGGGGCGTCGCGCCCGCGGGAAGATGCCGCCCGCCGCCGGTTGGCGGCGGGCGCTGTTGCCATAAAGTGCGTTGCTCCCGTGGGCCGGGCTTATTCGGCCAGGGCGTGCGGGTTGAGATGGCAGTCGACGCAGTTGGGGAACTTCTGGTGCATCACGCCATGGGGCTGGCCATGGCAGTCATCGCAGCTGGTGACGGCCATGTGCTCGCCGCTGTGGCAGGTGGCACAATTGAGCTCGGCGTGCTTGCGCTTCGACTTGGCCAGCATGGCGGCGACATCCTCGTGGCAGGGCGCGCACTGGGCCGATGGCAGCTCATCGTTATAGGTGACCTCTTTCGGGCTGTGCGGCTTGTGACACAGGGTGCAGTCGGTGTTGGTCTGTTGTGGGGCGTGACCGTCATGGCAGTCGAGGCAATTGGAGAACTGACCTTCCTTGAGACCGTGAGCGCTGTGACAGGCGTTGCAATCCTGCTCGGCATGCAGGCTGGGGTGTTCCGTCATCTCCTTGCCCTGCTCGGGGTGACAGCTCAGACAGGCCGGTTTGACATCGGCCAGGGCGCTGAAGTCCATCTCAAGGGGGCTGTGCGGATGGTGGCAGCCGGTGCAGCCCTGCAGGGCGTAGTGGCTGCTTTCGCTGGCGGCATGACAGAGGCTGCAGGCCGGGATGATGTCGCTGCCAAGGGGCGGATGCTCGGCGTGACAGTCCTGGCAGCCCATGGCGCCGTGGGCGGCACCCTTGGCTTGTACCAACTTTACGGCGTCCAGATGGCACTTGATACAGTCGCCGTCGGTCAGGTTCTCGTCAGCCAGCGCGGCGAGCGGGGCGCTCAGCAGGGCCAACAGCAGCACGATCAGGGGCAGACAGGCATTCATGGGCAAAAACCTCCTTCAACAAATCATGGAATGGGCCATCACAGGGCAGAGCGGCCGATGCCGTTGCGCTGCGGTGCCGGAAAAGACGGCGCAGCCGCGAGAGAAAAGCAGGTTGCGTCAGGTAAATTGTATACAGTTGCGCAGGTCGCCATCAAAGCAGAATCTGCCGGATAGGTCAAGATTTGACTGTGATAGAACTTTGTTTTGCGTAATTCGGCCGTGTGCAGATGGCCAGCGCCGCTGGAGCTGACTGGCCCTGTGGCGAACCGGTGTTTGACGGTCGACTTTTGTTGTGAAACGCGGTAATTTCCTGGTTTCGGAACCGAGCCCCGGCGGGCTGGTCCGTCTTGTTTTTGTCCGCCGCCGGATAGCCCCTGGAGATCGCGACGATGATTGATCCGACATGGAAACCGGAAACCCTGGCCGTGCAGGGCGGCTATCGCCCCAAGGCAACCGAGCCGCGCATTGTGCCGATTGTGCAGAGTACCACCTTTAAGTACGACAGCGCCGATCATGTGGCGCGGCTGTTCGATCTGGATTGCGCGGACCATTTTTATTCACGGCTGAGCAATCCGACGACGGCAGCCTTCGAGGAGAAACTGGCCCAGCTCGAAGGCGGGGTTGGTGCGCTGGCCACCTCCTCGGGTCAGGCCGCCATCAGCCTGGCGATTCTCAATATCTGCCGGGCTGGTCAGCATCTGGTGGCCGCTTCGACACTCTACGGCGGCACCTATTCCCTGTTCTACACCACCCTGCCGAAGCTGGGCATCTCGGTCAGTTTTGTCGATCCGGCCGCCAGCGCGGAGGAAATCGCTGCCCAGTTTCGACCGGAAACGCGCCTGCTGTTTGCCGAAACCATCGGCAACCCGGGACTTAATGTGCTGGATTTTGATAAATTCGCCGCCGTGGCGCGCCAGCAGCAGGTGCCGCTGGTCATCGACAATACCTTTGCCACGCCCTATCTGTGTCGCCCCTTTGAGCTGGGCGCCGATATCGTGGTGCACTCGGCGACTAAGTACATCGACGGCCATGCCACCAGCTTGGGCGGTGCGGTGGTGGATGGTGGCCGGTTCGACTGGCACTGTGGCCGGTATGCTGAACTGACCGAGCCCGATGCCAGCTATCATGGCCTGCGTTACTGTGAGAAGTTCGGTGCCCAGGCCTACATTGTCAAGGCGCGGGTGCAGTTCATGCGCGATCTGGGCATGTGCGCCGCACCGCTCAACAGCTTCCTGTTCAATCACGGGCTGGAAACCCTGCCTTTGCGGATGGAGCGTCACAGCAGCAACGCTCTGGCGGTGGCACGTCACCTGCAGCAGCACCCCCAGGTCAGCTGGGTCAACTATCCAGGGCTGGAAAGCCATCCGACCCACGCGCTGGCGCAGAAATACCTGCCGCGCGGCTGCAGCGGGGTGCTGACCTTTGGCATCAGGGGAGGGGCCGAGGCCGGCCGCCGCTTCATGGAGGCGACCCGTCTGATTGCGCTGGTGGTGCATGTCGGTGATCTGCGCAGCAGTGTGCTGCATCCGGCCAGTACCACCCACCGTCAGCTGACGGAGGAACAGCAGCGGGCCTCCGGCGTGCTGCCCGATCTGATTCGTCTGTCCGTCGGTATCGAGCATATCGACGACCTTCTGGCCGACATCGATCAGGCACTGGCTGCCTGCTGAAGCGGCTGGCCGCTGCGCTTTTCGACAGACAGCGGCGCCGGAATGCTCTATAGTACGGCCTTTGTGAAACGGGCGGCGCGACAGCCGCGCGCCGCGCCCTGTGGTGTCTTTATGTGATGCGGGAGACTGGTTGTGTCGCAAGAGCAAGAGCAACAGCAGCCTGACCGGCCGGAGCCGGCCGGCAAGCGCGAATCCGCTGCCCTCAAGGGCATTGCCGCCCTGTTCGAACGTGACGAACTCAAGGATCTGTTTATCAAGTACCTGATCCTGATCGGCGTGATCGAGGGCTTTATTTTCTTTGTCAGTTTTTTAAGTCAGCTCGGGCCGGAGAATGTGCCCTTTCCGTGGAAGTCGTTTTTCTTTGCCGCGTTCATCGTGCCGCTGACCATCACCTTCTTGCTTGGGGTGATCGTGATCGGTTTTGACCGTTATCTCTATGGTCATCCGCCGGCCGGTGGCGCTGATAGTGGGCGTGGCGGGCTGACACCGACAGAGCAGCAGAGCCGCATTCACAAGTTTCACGCGGTGATGTATGTCATCCGGCAAGTGCCCTTTTTGCTGGGATTGCTGCTTTTGGTGGTGCTTTCGGCGGTGGTCTACAAGCTTGATGTGATTCTGGCGGTGATTGGCCATGTCGGTGAGCAGACGGCTTTCTATGTGTCTGTTGCCCTGGCGGTGCTGCTGGGCGCGGCCCTGATCATGGGGCTGATCTGGATGTTCATGAGCTATAGCCTGCGCAAGAAGAGCATGGAATACCAGTATCAGTACCGCAAGGAGGTCATCGAGCGGACCGGTCTGATCATCCTGGATGACGAGCGGGTGATGGATCAGCAGGGCAAGCTGCTGGGTCAGGAGCAGGTGCCGCTGCTGCCGCAGGAAACCCGTCGCGACGCGGCGGAACGCACGCGACGCGATGATGAAGACGTGATTCTGATTGAGGAATAAGGCGGCGTCGCCGTCGAGGTCATGCGACCCCGTTCCTGTCTGTACGGGAGCGGGGTCGTTTGCATTTGGCGCGGCGGCTGCCGGCGGAGGCGGGGGATGACGGAAGTGGCGGGGAGCAGCACGGCGGCACGACAGCAGGCGGAACCGGTGGTGGTGCGGCGGCTGGATTACCGGCCACCCGACTGGCTGGTAGACGAGGTGGAGCTGTGCTTTTGGCTCGACCCACAGGCGACACGCGTGCAGGGCCGGCTGCGGCTGCGCCGGGCGGATGCTGGCGGTACCGCGCCTCTGCGGCTGCATGGCGGCGATCAGCCGCTGATGCGGTTGTGTTGCGATGGCGCCGAACTGGCGTCACACGCCTGGCAGCGCGATAGCGATGGCCTGACGCTGTTCGGTCTGCCTGCCGCCTGCACCCTGGAGATCGAAACCGAACTTGATCCACAGGCCAACCGGGCCCTTGAAGGGCTCTACCTGTCAGCCGGCATCTTCTGTACCCAGTGTGAGGCCGAGGGCTTCCGCCGTATCCTGTTCTTTCCCGACCGGCCCGATGTGCTGGCGCGCTACACCACCACCCTGATTGCCGATGAGCGGCTGCCGGTGTTGCTGGCGAATGGCAACCTGATGGCCAGCGGACCACTGGCCGATGGGCGTCATTTCGCCCGCTGGCACGACCCGTTTCCCAAACCGTCGTATCTGTTTGCTCTGGTGGCGGGAGAGCTGGTCTGTCGTGAGCGCCCCTACCGGACGCTTTCCGGCCGGTCGGTACAGTTGCAGATCTATGTCGAGCCGCGCAACGCCGCCCTGTGCGACCATGCCCTGGCTTCGCTGGAGCGGGCCATGCGCTGGGACGAGCAGCGCTTCGGCCTGGAATACGATCTGGAGCGTTACATGGTCGTGGCGGTGGACGATTTCAACATGGGGGCCATGGAGAACAAGGGCCTCAATGTCTTTAATTCCAAATATGTGCTGGCCTGTCCGGCAACTGCTACCGATGATGACTATCTGGATATCGAGGGAGTCATCGCCCACGAGTATTTCCACAACTGGACCGGTAATCGCATTACCTGTCGCGATTGGTTTCAGCTCAGTCTCAAAGAGGGCCTGACGGTTTTTCGCGATCAGGAGTTTTCCGCCGACATGCACTCGGCCGCCATCAAGCGCATTGAGGAGGTGCGCCTGCTGCAGACCCAGCAGTTCGCCGAGGATGCCGGTCCGACGGCCCATCCGGTGCGGCCGGACTCCTACGTCGAGATCAATAACTTCTACACCATGACGGTGTATCACAAGGGCGCCGAGCTGGTTCGGCTGTTGCAGACGTTGCTGGGCTGGGAGGATTTTGTCCGCGGCATGCGCCTCTATGTTGAGCGGCACGACGGTCAGGCGGTGACCACCGACGATTTTGTTGCCGCTGTGCTCGATGCCAATCCGCAGGCCGGCATTGACCGGGAGCTGTTTTCGCGTTGGTACAGCCAGGCGGGCACCCCGCTGTTGCGGTTGTCCTGGCAGCAGGATGAGGCGGCGGGGCAGTGGCGGCTGCACTGTCGTCAGAGCTGCCCACCGACGCCGGGGCAGGAGCATAAACAGCCGGTACTGATTCCCCTGCGGCTGGCCCTGCTGGATGCGTCGGGCCGGCCCTGCGGTTTGCGGCTGGCGGGCGAGCCGGAGGCAGGCGCGCCGGAGCGGGTATTGCGCCTGACCGCGGCAGAGCAGGAGTTTACCTTTGTTGACCTGCCCGGCGAGGTGACGCCGTCGCTGCTGCGCGGCTTTTCGGCGCCAGTGCGGCTGGAGGCGCCGCTGACGCGGGAACAGCAGGCTTTTCTGATGGCCCACGACAGCGATGCCTTTAATCGTTGGCACGCGGCCCAGACCCTGTTGCTGCAGGCGCTGCTGGCCGGGCTCAAGGCGCCGGAGGGTGGGGCCGGAGAGTTGGCCGATTCTTTGTTGCTGGAGGCGTTTCATCACAGCCTGACCGACCAGGGCGCCGATCCGGCGTTGCTGGCTCTGGCCCTGGCCCTGCCGACGGAGGGCTATATCGCTGATCAGCTGCCGGGCGCGGTCGATCCGGCCCGCGTCCACCAGGTGCGCGAGAAACTGCGTGGTCAACTGGCCATCCGCCTGAACGATGCGTTACTGAGCTGTTATCGCCAGCAACAGGATGCCGGTCCCTATGTGTTTTCCGGTCCGGCCCTGGCCCGCCGCCGACTGAAGAATCTGTGTCTGACCTATCTGGCGCGCAGTCCGGCCGAAGAAGCCCGCGCCCTGCTGTGGCAGCAGGCCCGTCACAGCGACAACATGACCGATACCGCCGCCGCCATGGCCCTGTTGGCTGAAACGCCCGACGCCGCTGTCGATGAGCTGTTGCAGACCTTTTATCAGCGCTGGCGGCACCAGCCGCTGGTGATCGATAAATGGTTGGCCTGGCAGTCCCGTTCGCAGCGCCCCGACTGTCTGGCGCGGCTGTGCCGGCTGCTGGAAGATCCGGCTTTTTCATTGACCAACCCGAACCGGGTGCGGGCGCTGATTGGCACCTTCTGCCAGGCCAATCCGTACCATTTTCATGCCGCCGATGGCAGTGGCTACCGGTTTCTGGAGCAGCAGCTCTGTGCGATTGATGGCTTCAATCCGCAGGTAGCGGCCCGGCTGGTGTTGCCGCTGCTGCGCTGGCCGCGTTTTGAGCCTGGCCGGCGCGTTTTGATGCTGGCGGCGCTGCAGCGGCTGGCAGCACGTCAGCCGCTGTCACGTGACCTGTACGAAATGGTGCAGCGGGCCCTGGCGCAGGCAGCGGTGGACTGAGGCTGACGGAGGACGGACGATGGCGATGACCTGGCAGGAGTTGCTGCAGCGGCTCGATGAACAGCGCCAGCAGCTGGAGAAATTCGATCAGGTGGAAACACGCATTTTGGCGACGCTGGATTTTCATGCCTTTTTCGCCACGCTGCTGGCGCAGATTGAGGGCGTGTTCGGGATTCCGCTGGTCTGGTGCGTCTTGCGCCAGGACTCGACGCCTCAACAGCTGCTGGCTGAATTGCCACCGCCGGAAGGCAGTGCCTGGGCTCAGCGGCTGGTTTTGGCCGACAGCTGTCTGCTTGATCAGTTGCTGCCGCCAGCGGCGGCGGTGGTGCTGGCCGACCGGGGGCTGGAACGCTACCGGCCGCTGCTGCCGACCGGCGTGCCCCTGCCGGGTTCGCTGGCGCTGGCGCCGATTCGGCTGGACGGAGTCCTGGTCGGTTTGCTGGCTCTGGCCGACAATGATCCGGCCCGCTTTGCACCGGAGCTTGATCCGCAGTTGCTCGATCGTCTGGCGCTGAAGATCTCCCTGTGCCTGTCGAATGTCACAGCTCATGAGCGATTGCGTCAGCAGGCCCGCCGCGATCCGTTGACGGGACTGCTCAATCGCCGTGCTCTCGATATGGCGCTGGAACAGGAGTTTCAGCGCGCCAGCCGCTACCATACCGTGCTGACCCTGGTATTTGTCGATCTGAATGATTTCAAACAGGTCAATGACCGTTACGGCCATTCCTGTGGTGATGCGCTGCTGCAGTGGGTGGCACAGGTGTTGCGCGACTGCAGCCGTCAGAGCGATTATGTGGGGCGTTATGCCGGTGATGAATTCCTTCTGCTGCTGCCACAGACCAGCCGGTCGCAGGCTTTTGGCCTGATGCAGCGTGCCGAGGCACGCTTGCGCCAGAACCCGCTCCGTCTGGCTGGAACCGAGCTGGCCGCTTCTTTCAGTTTTGGCCTGGCCGACGGGCCGTCTCCTGCCATTGCCACAGCGGCCGATCTATTGCGTCTGGCTGACGCTGACCAGTATCGCTGCAAGCAGGCCTATCACGGCCGCGCATCTCTTCCCTCTGCCGACCAAGGACCGTCCTTATGCATGTGACAGCAGCCCGTTTTGTCAAGAGCGCCACCCGGCCGGCCCATTACCCGGCGGCGGATTTTCCGGAGATTGCCTTTGCCGGCCGCAGCAATGTCGGCAAGAGTTCGCTGCTCAATGTGCTGCTGCAGCGGCGCAATCTGGTGCGGACCTCGTCGACGCCGGGGCGCACCCAGTTGATCAATTTTTTTATTCTCAACGAGGCCCTGTCGCTGGTCGATCTGCCGGGCTACGGTTTTGCCAAGGTGCCGCTGGCGGTGAAAAACCAGTGGGGGCCGATGGTACAGACCTATCTGCAGTCGCGTCCTACCCTGGCGGCATTGGTGTTGCTGTTCGATATCCGGCGTGAGCCGCGCCCCGACGACCTGCAGCTGCTAGACTGGCTGGAACAGTACCAGGTTCCGACCATCGCGGTGATCACCAAGGCCGACAAGGTTGGTCGTAGCCAGTGGACTGCTCGCCGCAAGGCCATTGCCGAGGCGGCCGGTCTGCCCGTCGATGCTTTTACCCTGTTTTCGGCGCAGACCCGCCAGGGTTGTGATGAGCTGTGGGAGCGCCTACAGGTGGCACTGGAACAATGGCAAGAGAGGGCCGTCAACCTGCCGATAAACGAGACGATTTCCGCTGGTAACGAGCCCGGCGGTGTGCCCGATGGCGCTTGACGCTGCCAGTTGATGAGGTTAGGCTGTGCCGACATGGCAGCACTGCGTTGCCGTCTGAACAATCAATGGGGGAACGGTCGATGATCTATGTGGTGGGCGCCGGCATCGCCGGCCAGGAAGGCTTCTGTCAACGGGTGCTGCAGCTGGTGGCCGAGGCTGATGTGCTGTACGGGCCGCCCAATCTTCTGGCCCTGTTCGCCAGGCTGCCGGCGCGTCAGGTGGCGCTGTCGGCTGACAGCGATCTCACCGCGTTGCTGGAAGAGGCCGAGGGCAACCAGGTTGTGTTGACCGCCGGTGATCCGCTGTTTTTTGGTCTCGGGCGAGAGCTGTTGCGCAATCTGCCGCGTGAAGAGCTTGAATTTGTTCCCAATGTCAGCTCGGTGCAGTTCGCCTTTGCCCGGATCAAACAGCCTTGGGACGATGCCCTGTTTGTGTCGGCGGAGGGGCGTTCGATGACCCATCTGGTCGATCGCATAGTTGCCAACGACAAGGTAGCGGTTCTCACCGATGCGCGACACACCCCGGCGGCCATTGCGGCTGAGCTGCTGCGCCGCGGCCGTGATGGTTATACGGTTTATCTGTGTGAGAATCTCGGCACTGCCGAGGAGCGCGTCGAGCAGACCAGTGTTGCCCTGCTGCCGCAACTGGTAGCGGCTCCTCTTAATGTGTTGATTTTTATCAAGTGTTATGACAGCGAGGTAGACGACAGTCTGCCGACCCTGGGTGTTCCCGACAGTTCCTTCATGACCGTAAAGAAACAGATCACGCCCGAGGAGGTGCGGGTGGTGGTGTTGGCCAAGCTGCGGTTGCGACAGGATATGGTACTCTGGGATATCGGCGCCGGGAGCGGTTCGGTGAGTATTGAGGCCGATGCTCTGCTGCCTTTCGGTCGGATCTTCGCGGTCGAGCGCAACAGCGATTCAGCACGTTTTTTGCGGCAGAATCTTAACCATTTTCACAGTCGCAATGTGCGTCTGGTGGAGGGTGAGGCGCCGGCCTGCCTGGAGGATCTGCCTGACCCCGACCGGGTGTTTATTGGAGGTTCAGGTGGCAATCTGTGGGAGTTGCTGGAGGTGATCGACGAGCGTCTGAGCGCCTCCGGTCGGGTGGTGCTGACGGCCAGCACCCTTGATACCCTGGTGGCGGCGACGGATTTTTTCGAGAACAACGGTTATGTCATCGAGGTGGTTACCCTCAATATCGCCCGTACCAGCAGCGAAACCGATTACAAGATGTTCGAAGCCCTGAATCCGGTGTATGTCGTGGTGGCCCTGAAGGAATCGGCCTCTGCCGCCCTGGCCTGATCCCCTCCCGCCGGCCTCGCCGCGGCCCCGCCGCCGGGCGAAACGAGCGATCCTTCCGGCGGTAGCCGGACAACAGTAACGAGGTGCAGTCATGGATGAACGTCGGCGTTACGAACGCTTTGATACCCTTAATTTTGTCTACTATGTGCTGCAGGACAATGACAGTATTCTGACGCAGGATATCGGGCGTACTCTCGATGCCAGCGCGGAAGGCCTGCTGATCCAGACCCATGAGCCACTGGTTGCGGGATTGCGCTTGCAGCTGAGTCTGGCCCTGGCGGATGAACTGCTCGAGGCGCGGGGAACGGTGATTCATGTGGGCGCAGAGCAGGACGGTTTTTATCGCAGCGGTGTGCGCCTCGATGACCTTGACGCACATCAACAGGCCCAGTATCAGCGTTTTCTGCAGGGTTTTATTGCCGCCTGAATGACCCTGCCGGTCTTTTCTCGCTTTGCCGCGGCGGCCCCGCCGCTTTCCCGTCTCCTGCATCCTCCGTACACAGTATTCTTTTGCCTGCGTAGCAGTAAGGCTATGGCCTGCTTTCCCGATTGACTTTAGTGGGGCACCTGTGATAGTAAGCGGTGCGCTGTCTGTATAAAAATTGTATACAGTGTGGCGGATGTTGCCGCTTCTGTTGTTGCCATACCCTTTCCATCCCCTGTCGACCGGTGTCGCGCTCTGTGCGGGTACCGCCTTTTTTGCTGAAGCAAGGAGTCTGTTACATGGAGAAGACCGTATCCCGCTGGGTGGTATCGTCTGTACTGGCCGCGGCCCTGCTGCTGGCTGCCGTGCCCCTGTGGGCCGATACGCAAACCTGTCTGGAGTGTCACGAAGACGTCGTGACGGCGCACGACTTCGCCGCCTCGGTGCATGGCGCCAGCGATATCGGCTGTCAGGATTGCCACGTTGTTGCTGATCTGGATGCCCACATGGAAGGTGAGGCGCTGCCGCCGGCGGTGGATTGCGCCACCTGTCACGACAGTCACAGCGCCGACCATGCCGGCAGCGTACACGCTCAGGCGGGCGTTGGCTGTGTCGAATGTCATGACGGTATCCATCAATTGGCGGCTACGGCGGGGAACAAGCAGTCCTTGGTGAATACCTGTTCCAGCTGTCATGAAATGGACGGCTACGCCGAATCGGTTCATGGCCAGGCAGTGGCTGAGGGCAATGCCGACAGTGCCTCCTGTGGTGACTGTCACGGCGTGCATGGCGTGCAGAGTCTGTCGATGGCCGACGCCAAGACGGCGCGCCAGTTTGGCGCCGATGTCTGCATCCGTTGTCATGGGGATGAGGAAATGATGGAGCGCAATGGCGTTTATGCTCATGCGGTCCATACCTATCTGGCCAGCTACCATGGCAAGAGTTACCGTCTCGGCTACCCTGAACTGACGGCGACCTGCGCTGATTGCCATGAGAGTCATGCGGTTTTCGGTCAGCACGATCCGCGGGCATCCATCCACGAAGACAATCGTGCCGCCACCTGTGGCAAATGTCACGAGGGTTCGACCCGCCTGTTCAGCTACTTCTATTCCCATGGCGATCACAGCGATTTCGACAACTACCCGGTGCTGGCGATTACCTTCTGGGCCATGACCACGCTGCTGATTGGTACTTTCTCGGTGTTCTGGCTTCATTCGATTCTGTGGATGATCCGTGGCCTGGCCGAGAACAAGGAGAAGAAGGCGGCGTTGGCGCGGGGCGAGGCTCATGTTCACATTCCCGATGGCCACCGTGTTTACAAGCGTTTTAAGCCCTATCATATCTTCATGCACCTGCTGGTGATTATCAGCTTCCTGATTCTGTCGCTCACCGGCCTGCCGCTGAAGTTTGCTGATCAGCACTGGGCCAAGGTGATGATGGACTGGTATGGCGGTACGGCCAATGCGGCCTTCGGTCACCGGATCGGTGCCGTGATCACCTTTGTCTACTTTGGCATGGCGCTGGTGCTGAGCATTCACTTCCTGTTTATCCGCAAGGATATTCCCGGCATGTGGCTGCAGCGGCTGTTCGGGCCGGATTCCCTGATGCCCAACTTCCGCGATATCAAGGACGTCACCGCCATGGTGCGTTGGTTCCTCTGGAAGGGGCCGAAGCCGACCTTTGAGCGCTGGAACTACTGGGAAAAATTTGACTTCATCGCGGTCTTCTGGGGTATGTTCGCCATTGGCGGTTCGGGTCTGATGCTGTGGTTCCCGGAGTTCTTCGGCCTGTTTCTGCCGGGTTGGGTTTTCAATGTGGCAACCATTGTTCATTCGGATGAGGCCTTGCTGGCAACGGGCTTCATCTTTTCGGTCCACTTCTTCAATACCCATCTGCGGCCGGAGAAGTTCCCGATGGATTTTGTCATCTTCAATGGCGAGATGCATAAGGAGGAGTTTGTCGAGGAACGTGGCGACCAGTGGAAGCGCTATGAGCAGCTAGGCATTACCGAGCAGTTTGTCAAGGATAAGTCGTCGAGCCCCCTGTACAACCTGATTTTGCGGACCTTTGGTTTTATCGCTGTCGCCATCGGGGTGGTGCTATTTGTTCTGATCCTGTTCTCGGTGCTGACCGGTAGTCACTGATGCCGCAGTGACGCTTTTACCGCGTTTTCGAATATGACTGTGCTATAAAAAAGAGGAGCCGGAGGGCTCCTCTTTTTTATGGCCGGCGCGGTACTTTTGTCAGGAAAGGAAAGACATGATGGGGAAGGGCATTTCGCTGACAGCGCTGTTGGCGCTGCTGCTCAATTTGCTTGGTGGCCTGGCGGCGCTGGCCGGCATGATTCTGGTGGGGTTTTGCGGCGGGGTCGATCTGGCCGGACTGGGTGACGGTCGCAGCTTTGGTTATTTGCTGGTCTGTGTCGGTCTCTGTCTGGTGTTCGGCGCCGTGTTGCTGACCCGCTTGGCACGTCATCGCGACATGCCTGAGTCTCAGGGGTAGTGCATGAAGATCCGCTTGTCGTTGCTGGTGCGTTTCATGGCGGTCATCGGGGCCGTGCTGCTGGTCACCATGCTGGTGTTTGTGATTGTCAACGTGCGGCTCCAGCGTGAAATCACGCTGGAGAATTCTCTGCACGATGCCGATTATCTCAGCGAAGCGATCCTGCGTTCGACCTATTACCAGATGCTGACGGACGATCGTGAGATGCTTTACAAAATGATCGAGGAAGTCGGCGCCATGGATGGTATCCGCCGTATCCGCCTGTTTAATAAGGACGGTGTGGTGACCTTCTCTACCGATAAAGCAGAATTGGGGACGGTGCTGGGGCTGTCGGCCGAGGGCTGCAGCTTTTGCCATGTGGAGACCGGGCCACCCTTGTCCTTTGCGACCACTGCGGCTCGGGGGCGTACCTTTGTCGACGACCGGGGAGAAACCTTTCTCGGTGTGACCAAGCCGATCTACAATGAGCCCAGTTGCTATACGGGCAGTTGCCATTACCATCCAGCAGATCGGGAGCTCAATGGCATTCTGGATGTGCAGCTGTCGCTGCAGAGTCGCCTGCATCAGGTCGATGTGTTTCGCAATTACTTCATCGTGCTTACCTGCGTCTTGTTGGTGCTGCTGTTTCTGGCGCTGCTGCTGTTGACCAAGCGTTTCATCATCACGCCGGTACAGGCGCTACTGGAGCATCAGCGCCGTCTTTCTCTGGGGGATCTGGACGCGCAGGCCCAGATCAGTGCTTCCGATGAACTGGGGGAATTGGCCCAGGGAGCCAACGAGATGACGCGCCATCTGCGCCAGTCGCAGGAAGAGATTCGGCGCTGGGCGGCGACCCTGGAGAACAAGGTTGAGCAGCGGACTCGCCAGATTCGTGAAATGCAGGGGTCGTTGGCGCGCTCCGAGAGGCTGGCGGCGCTGGGCAAACTGGTGGCGGGGATCGCCCACGAAATCAATAATCCGTTGACGGGGATTTTGATGTTTTCCTCGATGGCGGCGGAAACGCCGGAACTTGATCCGCAGGTAAGGGAGGACCTGCAGACCATTACCCGCGAAACCCAGCGCTGTGCCGGCATTGTGAGGGGGCTGCTTGATTTTGGCCGCGAATCCATACCGCAGAAGAACTTCTGCAACATCAATGGCGTGGTCGACAAGGCGCTGGCGTTGGTCGAGCATCAGGCGCTGTTTCAGGATATTGTCATCTATCGTAACTACTGTGAGGAGCTGCCGGAGCTGGAGGTCGACCCCAATCAGCTGGAGCAGGTCTTTGTCAACATGTTCATCAATGCTGCCCAGGCCATGTCTCAAGGGGGCACGTTGACCATCGATACCTGGGAGGAGGCCGACGAGGTGCTGATCCGCATCTGTGACAGCGGCAGCGGCATACCACGGGATATCCTTGAACGGATTTTCGACCCGTTTTTTACCACCAAAGAGGACCAGGGCACGGGGCTGGGACTGTCGGTATCTTATGGCATCGTGGAAAATCACGGTGGCCGGATCGAGGTGCGCAGCACCGAAGGGGAGGGGACCTGCTTCACCATCTCGCTGCCTAAGGAATACCAGTCGTAGCGAGGGGTGACCATAACGGGACGGCTGGCAGCAGAGGGTTGTCTGCTGCCAGTATCAGAACTTGCGGTCGCGGGCGGAAATCTGCAGTTTCTTCATCAGGGCCTGGAAGTTCGGCCGCAACATGCCGACTTCTTCGGCCGCCCGGGTGATATTCCAGTCGTTGCGCTGCAAGGCTTCGAGCACAAAGCTTTTTTCGATGGGAATGACGGCTTCTTCACGCAGCCGACGTTTGATTTCTTTGAGCTCGTCGGCTGTTTTTGGAGTGTATTCGCTGGTGCCGAGGGTTTCCGCCAGCTCCGAATCGAGAAATCCGAAATCAGCTGGCTGGATCAGGTCTTCTTCGGCCAGCACTACGGCTCGTTCAATCATGTGCTCAAGTTCGCGCACATTCCCCGGAAATTCGTACTGCTCCAGCAGCGCCATCGCTGCCGGGCTGACCCCTTTGATGTCCTTGCCGATTTCACTGGCGAAACGCCGCAGGAAATGGCCAATCAGGAGCGGCAGGTCACCTTTGCGGTCACGCAGTGGTGGCATGTCGATGGGAATGGTGTTGAGGCGGAAATACAGGTCTTCGCGGAACTCTCCTTTTTCGGCCAGTTCGCGCAGGCTTTTGTTGGTAGCCGAGATCAGCCGGATGTTGATGGGCTGGGGCTTGGTGCCGCCGATGGGTGTTACCTCCCGTTCCTGGATGACGCGCAGGAGCTTGGCCTGGGAGCTGAGGCTGATGTTGGAAACCTCGTCGAGAAACAGGGTGCCGCCATCGGCAATCTTGAACAGGCCCACCTTGGTACGCATGGCGCCAGTAAAGGAGCCCTTTTCGTGGCCAAAAAGCTCGCTTTCCAGCAGGGTTTCGGCCAGGGCAGTACAGTCGATGGCAACAAAGGGCTTGTCGCGTCGCTGGCTGTTGTCGTGGATGGCCCGGGCTACCAGTTCCTTGCCGGTACCACTTTCACCCGTGATCAGCACGGTGCTGTCGGTTGGTGCCACCTGCAGGATGCGGTTGTAGACCTTTTTCATGGCCTTGCTGGCACCGATGAAGCGGTCGAAACCCTGGGCATTGCCGCTGTCGTCGCCTTCCGTGTTGGCCAGTCGGTGATCGACCGCTTTGCGGATCAGGGCGCGGACCTGGTCGGGCGTAAAGGGCTTGGAGAGATAATCGAAGGCACCATTCTTGATGGCGTCTACGGCGGTTTCCACCGTGGCGTAGCCGGTGATGATGATGACGGGAACATTGGGTTGCAGGATGCGGATGGATTTGAGAACTTCCATGCCACTCATGCCAGGCATCTTCAGGTCGCTGATGACGACGCTGTACTGTTCCTGCTGAATGCGTTCGAGTGCGGCGTGACCGCTGGCTACGGGATCAACCTGATAGCCATCGCTCTGCAGGATGCGGCGGAGAGCTTCACGAATGACAGCTTCATCGTCGACGACGAGAATGCGTGGTTGCGACATGGAATAACCCCTTTGGCCGACGTCCTGCTGACGGAGCGGTGTCCGTATGCGGGATAACCCGGCACATCTAGCCTAAAAATGTCACTTTTGTCAAGCGCCGGTCCCTGGCACAGACTTGTATAGGAAAAATATACAGGCTTTGGTGCTTCCTGTACAGTCTTGATGTTGCGCAACTTCCTGTCTTTAAGGCGGATAGTTCTTGTCGCGGCGCAGATGCTGTGTATATTGTATACAATCTTTCCGGTTCGTGTTTCCCTGCTGGGTTGTGGGGAGGTTTGTCTGCCGGGCAGTATTCCCTGTAAAGCACATGTTTGTGGTTTTATGGTTCGCTTATTGCTTAGCGTGCGGGAGGCTGCTGGCATCAGCTGGTCGGGTCACTCCTGTCGCACTGGGAGTGTCGCACCCGCCCGACGGGTGCCTGAGTCTGTGGTGTTTTTTTGTCATGTTCGAGGAAGGAGAAACGAAGCGAGATGAAGAATTTTCTGTTGTGTAGTGCCATCGGGCTGGTTCTGGCCCTGCAGCCGGCGGGGCTTTGGGCGCTGACGGATCAGGACTGTCTGGACTGTCACAGCCTGGCCGACGAGGTTGGGGAAATGAACCATGTGGATGCTGCAATCTATCAGGGGACGGCCCATGCCGAGCTGGGGTGCTCCGGTTGCCACAGTGCCGGCGACGGGCATCCCTATGATGCGTCAGAGGTCTCTCTGACCGCTCAGTGCAGCGATTGCCACGATGGCTTGGCGGCGACCTATGCGGCCAGCAGCCATGCCGACAACGCCAGCTGTGGTGATTGTCACAATGCCCATCGGGCTCTGGCACCGCTGAGTTTGTCGGGTGAGCAGATGAACCAGTCGTGCCAGGATTGTCATGACCATGCCGAGGTGGAGGGGTCTCATGCCCGCTGGCTGCCGCAGGCCGATATTCACATCCGCGCGGTGCCCTGTGTTACCTGCCACAGTTCGTCGAAAAAGTTTGTCGTGTCGCTCTATGTTACCCAGCGTCAGGGTGGCCGGGCCTACGCTGATTACGAACTGATCAGCTACACCGATCTGCAGCAGGCCGTGGGCTCGGAGGACGTAACCGATCTGCTGGATCAGGACAACGACGGTCAGGTGTCGCTGACGGAGCTCAATGCCTTCTATCAACGCACGGACAATCATGGGCTGCGGCTGTGGGCCATGATGACGCCGGAAAGTGTCGATCACGATTTTACCACCATGGATGATCGCTGGGACTGCACCTACTGCCATGCTGCCGGTCCCGAGGCCATGCAGCAGAGCTTTATTGCCTTTCCGCAGCCAGATGGCACCTATGGTCGGGTGCCGGTTGAAGCGGGCGCGACACTTGATGCCCTGTTCGGTACCCCTGATTTTTACATGGTAGGTTCTACCCGCAGCACCACGCTCAACATTATCGGTCTGCTGATTCTGCTGGGTGGCCTGGCCATGCCGATCGGTCATGGCACCCTGCGTTTCCTGACCCGTAAAAACCGTAGAAAGGATCACTGATCATGGCTATGCAGGAACGGATTTACCTGACCCCGACCCCCGTGCGTATCTGGCACTGGCTCAATGCTCTGGGCATTGTCACCCTGTGCATCACTGGCGCCCAGATCCGCTTTCCCGAATACATCAACATCTTTGGCACCTACCGCGCGGCGGTGCGCTTGCATCACACCGCCGGTATTGTTGTGGCCATTTCCTTTTTGCTCTGGCTGTTTTACTATGGTGTCATCGCCAAGATGCTGGTGCGTCTCTATGTGCCGACAGCCGAAGACCTGAAGTATGGTGCGTTTCGTCAGGCCCTGTATTACTTCTTCCACTATTTCAGGGGTGACAAGCCCAACCCGCATCAGGAGTCGCCGACCAACAAGTTCAACCCGATGCAGAAGGGCGCCTATGTGGTTATCATGATGGTACTGGTGCCACTGGTGATCATCACGGGGTTGATCCTGATGAATCTGGGGCCTCTCAGCTCTCTTGCGCACCTGCTCGGCGGCGTGCGGGTAGTGGCCGGTATTCATTTCCTGTTGGCATGTGCCTTGGGAGCCTTCCTGCCGACCCATTTTTATCTGGCGACTCTGGGTCATACCCCGTTCGCTCACTTCAAACCCATGTGGACGGGCTGGGAAGAACCCCACGGTCACGAGTAACGGGTTTTCGGACGGTCTTTGCCTGCTCCTGGTTGCTTGCGGGGTGGGCGGAGGCTGGGCTCCAGCTGTCCGATGCGCTGCCGCCGCGTCGGCATCCGTTAACAGCGGCCGGCATCATTTCCTGAAATGACAGCGAAGCGGAGATTCCGCTTCGCTGTCTTGTCACTCGAAGTCGAGGATTCAGTCATGTCCAAGCCGCTTGCACATAAAACGCTTTTGCCGGTGGCCATCATCCTGACGGCCTTTGTCACCCTGTGCTTTGTTCTGCTTTACAGTTATGTGCGCAGCCTTATGGTTGATGCTGTCGTCGGCCGTACGCTGTGCATGGCGCAAACGGTGGCGCGTTCAACCAGTTACGACATGTTGCATAACGATCATGCGGCTCTGGCCTACATGGTGGAGAATATCGGTAGCAACCCTGATGTGGTCCATCTACGAATTTTCGACAAAAAGGGCGTGGTGCGTTTTGCCCGGGATGAGCGTGAGGTCGGGCAACTGGTGGACATGCGGGCAGAAAGCTGCACCATCTGCCATAATGAGGACATACAGCTGGATGGCAGCCAGACCGAGCGGGTGCGCTATTTCAGTGGCGTCACTGGTGAGCGGGTGCTTGGCGTGACGGTTCCTATTCCACGGCAGCAGGGGTGTGTGACTTCCAGCTGTCATGCGGGCAGTGAGGGGCTGTCTTTGCTCGGGACGGTAGATGTTGGCGTGTCGCAGCGGCCACTAGAACGCAACATGGGCCGCATTGGCAAGGCGCTATTCGGGTTTTGGCTGATGGTGGTGGTGTTGGCGGTGGGACTGCTGTCGGTCATTATCCAGAAAAATATTCTGGTTCCTGTTGCCAACCTGATCCGTTACAGTAAGGATGTCAGTCGGGGCGCGCCGCTCAGCGTGGCTGAACCTGATGACTGCCATGAGTTTCAGTTTCTGGCCCGGCTGATCCGCGATTTAAGCCGGCCGGGGAAGTCGGATGAAGAGCCGCGCTGACCAGCGCCTCAGCCACACTGCCTGCAAGCCTTGAGAGCGACTCCATGGCGACAGAAGAAAAGAACCTGTCGGATCGGCAGGATGTCTTGCGCCAGCCGCGTCAGCGGCAGGCCCGGATACAGGCGCACATCGATGCCCTTCATTTCCTGTCGCGCCAGGGGCTATTGGCCATGGCAGTTTTCTTTGCGATCAGCCTCGTGGCTGTCTATTTTCAGGATAGCAATATCCTGGCTTATGCTTCTCCCAAAACCCGCGATCTTTTAGGTAAGCCACCTTCAGCTGGCCTGATCAATATTGCCTTGGCTGTCTACAGTTTTTCCGCCCTGATTTTGGCACTGGCCCGCCTGTCGGAGCAGACCGAACGGTATCGTGGCTGGCCGCATGTCGGTTATCTGACAGTCTTCTATATCTTCTATGCCTTTGATCAGGCGCTGCGCGTTAATGCCGTGGCTGTCATTATTGCCGGCAGCACCATCCTGGGGCTGGAATACTACAGCACCTGGAGCTATGCGCGGGAAGCCATCCGGCGCGAGAAGGCCATCCTGCGCAAGTTGCAGCAGTCACCCTCCCCAGACGGCGATCTCTCTTCGCCTCCATCCACCGAATAGGACGGATATTCGTCCTGGCTTTAGCCGTGATGACCAATCAGGGTGTGCCTGTTGTTTGTCTGAGCGATTGCTGGCGGTCGAGCTAGGCGACGTCTTCGGCGTCTTCCGGTGTGCTGTTGAGATGTAACCGGCAATGCTGACAGTGTCTGCTCCAGGAAGTCGTCAGACCGCGCATGTGGAAGAACTGGCCACAGCGCGGACAGCGGCTGAAACTCACACCGACACCGGCACCGCCGGCAGCCAGGAGCCAGAGAATGCCGACAGTGATGGCGGCGGCCTGCCCCTCGGCCAGAATCAATGCCAGACTGATAGCGGGCAGATAGCTGATAAAAACGGACCAGAGAATCAGGCGCTTTTTGCGCAAAGCTGCCAGTTGAGAGACGAAAGCCGTACGTTCCGCAGAGTTCATGGCAGATCCTTCGATGAAAAAGGGGCTGGCTAGAGCGTAAGCGGGCTGCGACGAATGATTGCTGTTCGCGCCGGCGGAGCTCGATAGAAAGCCGTTTGAGTTACTGTAGTGCAAAAGCTGCGGAAGGTGAAGACCTTAGCTGGCCGCCTGTGTGAAAAAAGGGCGGTGTATATTTTTTCAGGGCAGAAGAAATGACGCCGAGAATCGGGCTGTTGGCTCTGTCGACGGTGCCCTTTGGTCGCTGCCGGCGCTGTTGACTGTATATTGCGCGCATACAGGCGGTTGACCTGCCGCTACCTCCAGCGGCGACAGCGGCAGGTCAACTTGGCCAGATTTCAGGTCAACGGTACAGGTTGATGGCTGTTTTTACTGCACGGCATTTTCATTGCATCTGGCAAAACCACTCTGAGATAGCTAGCGGCTGACGTGCTTCTGGTCGCCGCTGCCGCGATAATGGCGTCTGCTGGAGTTGGCGCCAAACCATTCGCTTTCACGGGCTGCTGGTTCGGTCGTTCCGTAACCGGGCTGCCGCTGAAGGGTTAAAGGAAGGTTAAATATGTCTAGGTTGCAGTGGTTTTTGGTTCCTGTTTTCTTTCTGATGTCGGTCAGCCCGGTTTTGGCGGCCATGACGCTCAAGGCTCGCGGCGTTAGTTTGCTGGTTTGGCTGTTTGTTGGTTTTATCGCCATGTTTATTGCTTCCCAGATTGTTCCGGGCCTTTTGCATTGTCTGGCGCTTCTGCGTAATTTATTTAAGGGGAAACGACTGGTGTAGCGGCGCGGGTAGCGCCGGGCATCCTATCCATATAAATGTTCTCTGAGCGGAGCCGGCCTTGGGTCGGCTTTTTTAATGTGGTGCGCCCGGGCTGGGTGCTTTCCCGCCGATTGCAGGGAGAGGGCCTTTTTGCCCGCCCTCGCTGAGGATTGGTGAACTGACTTGGAATCATGAGGGTTTAGCAGGCTTGTCCACACGGCTGCCAACGGTTTTTTAACAATATGTTGTATGTCGGCTGGCTAGTGGTCACTAGATATTGTGTTTAAGCTCTTTACTTTGCCGAAGGCTGTGGTAGAGTGCGATCCGTTGATTCTTTTTCACGGAAGGAGCGAGGTCGTGCGCTATATTCGCAAGCGTGACGGGCGTCTGGTGCCCTTTGAGCAAAGCAAGATCACTGCTGCCATCCAGAAGGCGGTGCGGGCCGTTGGTGGCCAGGATATGGCCAAGGCTGAGCAGATCGCCCGGCAGGTGGTCGGTATTCTCGAGGTGATCTACAAAGGCAGCCGGGTCCCGACGGTGGAGAACGTGCAGGATCTGGTTGAAAAACAACTGATTGAAAGTGGCCATGCTCGCACGGCCAAGGCCTACATTCTCTACCGGCAGCAGCACGAGCAGTTGCGCGCCACTCGAACCTTCATGCAGCAGTCCATTGAGGCCATCGACTCCTATCTGACCCAGGAAGACTGGCGGGTCAAGGAGAATGCCAACATGGGCTATTCGCTGCAGGGTCTTAACAACCATATCGCAGCCAATATCACCAGTAATTACTGGCTCAACAAAATCTACCCGCAGGCGGTTTCCGACGCGCATCGTCAAGGAGATTTTCACTTGCACGATCTTGGCATGCTGTCGGTTTACTGTTGCGGTTGGGACCTGAAGGATCTGTTGTTCAAGGGCTTTACCGGCGCCTACGGCAAGGTGCAGAGCGGTCCAGCCTGTCATTTCCGCACGGCGCTGGGGCAGGTGGTGAATTTTTTCTATACCCTGCAGGGCGAGGCGGCCGGCGCGCAGGCTTTTGCCAGTTTCGATACCCTGCTGGCGCCCTTTATCCGCTTTGATGGCCTGGGTTACAACGAGGTGAAACAGGCCATGCAGGAGTTTATCTTCAACATGAACGTGCCGACCCGGGTCGGCTTCCAGACGCCATTCACCAATATTACCCTTGATCTGAGGGTGCCTCGAACCATGGCGCACGAGGCGGTGATCGTCGGCGGGCGGCTGCAGGACGCTGTTTATGGCGACTTCCAGGCCGAGATGGATCTGTTCAACCGGGCTTTCTGTGAGGTGATGATGGCGGGCGATGCCTCCGGCCGGATTTTCACCTTTCCCATTCCCACCTACAACATCACCTCCGACCTTGACTGGGACAGCGAGCGGTTGCGGGCCGTGTGGGAGATGACGGCCAAATATGGCACGCCCTATTTCAGTAACTTCATTAATTCCGACATGGATCCCGAGGATGCCCGTTCCATGTGCTGCCGCCTGCGGCTTGACAACCGCGAGTTGCGCCGTCGTGGTGGGGGGTTGTTTGGGTCCAACCCGCTGACCGGTTCTGTTGGTGTGGTCACTCTCAATCTGCCGCGGGCCGCCTATCTGGCCGGCAGCCGTGAGGCGTTCTGGCAGCGTCTTGCCGAGCTGATGCAGCTGGCCAGCGATTCGCTGGAAATCAAACGCAAGCAGCTGGAGCGGTTCACTGAGGAGGGGCTTTATCCCTACAGTCGTCACTACCTGGCCGATATCCGTCAGCAGCGCGGTCGTTACTGGGACAACCACTTCTCCACCATTGGCTTGATCGGTATGCACGAGGCCGCGCTCAATCTGCTGGGTTGCGGTATTGACAGCCCGGCAGGCCGTGAACTGGCGCAACAGACACTGGAATTCATGCGTCAGCGGCTGGAGGCTTTTCAGGAACAGACCGGTCACCTCTACAACCTGGAAGCAACCCCGGCCGAAGGTACCAGCTTCCGTCTGGCGCGGGGGGATCGCGACCAGTTTCCGGACATTCGCACCTCCGGGACCAGTGAGCCCTATTACACCAACTCCACTCAGCTGCCGGTGGGTGTGACGGATGACATCTTTCAGGCGCTGCAGCATCAGGATGGACTGCAGACCCGCTATACCGGCGGTACCGTGTTCCACGGCTTTCTTGGTGAACGACTGGAGGACTGGCGCAGCGCGCGATTGCTGGTGCGCCGTATTGCTGAAAACTTTCATTTGCCATATTTTACCATCAGTCCGACCTTTACCATCTGCCCGGTGCATGGCTACATCGCCGGCGAACATTTTACCTGCCCGCATGGCGCCGCCGAACAGGCGGCCTGATCCGGCCGGACAAAACCAACAAGGAGTTGAGCGATGAGCGACAAATGCCAGCAGAAAACCGAGGTCTATTCCCGCGTGTGCGGCTTTTTCCGGCCGGTACAGCAGTGGAATCGTGGCAAACAGGAGGAATTCCAGCAGCGGCGCGAATACCGGCTCGACAGCGAGCGCGGCCAGCGCTGAGACGTTCCGTGGCCATCAAGGGTTTCCAGGGCACCAGTCTGCTTGACTATCCCGGCCGGATTGCGTCACTGGTGTTTTTCGCCGGCTGCAACCTGCGCTGTCCCTACTGCCACAATCCCGGCCTGGTCGAGACACCAGAGCGGTATCCCGATATAGCACTCGACGAGGTTGTGGCGCTGGCAGCCCAGCGGCGTGGTTTCATTGACGGAGTGGTCATTTCAGGCGGTGAGCCGACGCTTGATCCATTGCTGGTGGAACTGGCGACCGAGCTCAAGGGGCTGGGTTTGCAGGTCAAGCTGGATACCAATGGGTTGGCGCCGGCGGTCTTGGAGCGGTTGCTGGATCAGGGGTTGCTCGACGCGGTGGCGGTCGATCTCAAGACGGCGCCGGAGCGCTACCCGGAGCTTGGCGCCGGGCCGACAGCGGCCTTGGCTCTCAAGCAGACCCTGGCGTTGTTGCAACAGGCTCCGGTCGCGCTGGAATACCGCACCACCTGTATGCCGGCCCTGGTTGGGGCTGCCGACATTGCGGCCCTGGGACCGCTGGTGCAGGGTTGTCCGCTCTGGGTTCTGCAGCAGTTTGTTGCCGAACATGCCCTGAGTCCGGCGGCGCGCAGCTCTGTGCCGTACTTGCCGGAACAGATGCAGGAGTTGGCGGTACAGGCGGCGGCCTATGCCTGCCAGGTGCAGGTGCGCGGCCTGTAATTTGGCCAATGGCCCGTTCGGGCGGGAGAGAAGAATGGAAACCCGGCAGCTGATCAGGCTGCCGGGTTTTTTGTGTCGACCTCTTGGTCGGCGGAATTGAATCCGCTGGCGCGGTTGTGGTAGCCTTGGGCGCTTTATCAGCGTGCGCCGCTTGTGACCGACGCCGGATTCTGGAGGAATGTAAATTATGAAGATCACCACTACTGATGTTGCTGCTGTGGCCCGTTTGGCGCGGCTGGAGTTCGATAGCGGGGAGCTGGAAACCCTGCGGGACCAGCTTGAGCGTATTCTCGATCATGTTGAACAGCTTAATGCCCTGGACACCGGGGTCGTCGAGCCCATGGCTCATGCCCTGCAGATGGAAAATGCCTTTCGGCCGGATGCGGTGACGCCATCGCTGTCGCTGGAGCAGGCCCTGGCCAATGCTCCCCAGGCGCTGGAGGGCTGCTTCGGTGTGCCCAAGGTTATTGAATAACAGCAGGAATCACAGACGTGCAGGGGTTTACAGCCCCAGGAGAGAGCCCCAATGGATTTGACCCACCTGACCATCACGGTGATGCAACAGCAGCTTGACAGCGGCGCGCTGCGCTCTGTCGATTTGACCCAGGCTTTTCTTGACCGCATCGAACAGACCGATGCGCGGATCAATGCGTTTATCACGCGCTGCCCGCAGCAGGCTTTGCAGGCCGCCGAACGGGCCGATGCGGCCCGTGCTGCCGGTCCGGTTGCGCCTCTGTGCGGCATTCCGCTGGCGCTGAAGGATGTGCTGGTGACTAAAGGGGTCCGCACCACCTGCGCCTCCAAGATTCTGGGCGATTTCGTGCCACCTTACGACGCCACGGTGGTGCGCCGGCTCAAGGCGCAGGGCGCGGTGATTCTTGGCAAGCTCAACATGGACGAGTTTGCCATGGGCAGTTCCAGCGAGAACAGTGCCTTTGGGCCGGTGCGCAATCCCTGGAATACCGACTGTGTGCCGGGTGGCTCATCTGGTGGCAGCGCTGCCTGTGTCGCGGCCCGCCAGGCGCCGGCCAGCCTGGGCACCGATACCGGCGGCTCCATCCGGCAGCCGGCGTCCCATTGTGGCGTTGTCGGTCTCAAGCCGACCTATGGCCGGGTATCGCGTTATGGCATGATTGCCTTTGCCTCATCCCTCGACCAGATCGGGCCGTTGACCCGCAGCGTGCGTGATAGTGCCCTGCTGCTGGGTGCCATTGCCGGGCATGATCCGGCCGATTCTACCAGTGCGCGGGTCGAGGTGCCCGATTATCTGGCAACGCTGGCGCAGGGTGTGGCCGGGCTACGCATTGGTCTGCCGCGCGAATACTTTATCGAGGGCCTTGATCCCCAGGTGCGGGCCGCCCTGGAGGCCGCGCTGGCCACCTACCGCGAACTGGGCGCCGAACTGGTCGAGATCAGCCTGCCGCATACCGAATACGCTGTGGCCTGCTACTATCTGGTGGCTACCGCCGAGGCATCCAGCAACCTGGCCCGTTTTGATGGCGTGCGCTATGGCGCACGGGTCGATGCCGGCAAGGGACTGGCGGCGCTGTACAGTGCCACCCGCAGTCAGGGCTTTGGTGACGAGGTCAAGCGACGCATCATGCTGGGCACCTATGCGCTGTCGAGTGGTTATTACGATGCCTATTATCTCAAGGCCCAGAAGGTACGCACCCTGATCCGGCAGGATTTCGAGCGCGCATTTGCCGAGGTGGATTGCATTCTGACGCCGGTAGCGCCGACGCCGGCCTTCGCTCTGGGCGAAAAGGCACAGGACCCGTTGACCATGTATTTGTCGGACATCTTCACCCTGTCGGCCAATCTGGCGGGCATCTGTGGCCTGAGCCTGCCTTGCGGCCTCTCCGCTGCCGGGTTGCCCATCGGGTTGCAACTGCTCGGCCGGCCCTTCGGCGAGGCCACGTTGCTGCGCTGCGGTCAGGCCTTTGAGCAGGCCACGGCCTGGCATCAGCGCCTGGCACCGCTGTAGCCGCTGTTTTCCTCTTTCAGCCGCCCTGTGGGGCACTGAACTGAAAAGGTTGAAACGACAATGAGATCAGGTTACGAAATCGTTATCGGGCTGGAGGTGCATGTCCAGCTGACCACCCAGTCGAAAATCTTCTGCGGCTGCTCGACCCGCTTTGGCAATGCCCCCAACAGTCAGACCTGCCCGGTCTGCCTGGGGCTGCCGGGTGCCCTGCCGGTGCTTAACCAGCAGGTGGTCGAATATGCTATTCGTGCCGGTCTGGCCACCAACTGCCGTATTGCCGGCCGCAGTGTCTTTGCCCGCAAGAACTATTTTTATCCCGACCTGCCCAAAGGCTACCAGATCTCACAGTTTGAGCTGCCCATCTGCGAAGGCGGTTATCTGGATATTGAAACCAGCGAGCGCGGTCCGCGTCGTATCGGCATCACCCGTATTCACATGGAGGAGGATGCCGGCAAGTTGCTGCACAGCGAGGCGCCGGGTGTCGGCAGCCTGGTCGATCTCAATCGTGCCTGTACGCCGCTGCTGGAGGTCGTGTCGGAACCGGACATGCGCAGCAGTGACGAGGCCATCGCTTATCTGAAAAAGCTGCGCCAGATCGTCATGTACCTGGGAGTCTGTGACGGCAACCTGGAGGAGGGTTCTTTTCGTTGCGATGCCAACGTGTCGGTGCGGCCCGTCGGGCAGCAGGAATACGGCACCCGCGCTGAATTGAAGAACATCAACTCATTCCGCTTTATCAAGGAGGCTATCGAATACGAGGTCGACCGCCAGATTGAACTGATTGAGGATGGTGGCAAGGTGGTGCAGGAAACCCGCCTGTTCGACAGCGCCAGTGGCACCACCCGCAGCATGCGCGGCAAGGAGGAGGCACACGATTACCGCTATTTCCCCGATCCTGATTTGCTGCCGTTGCTGATCGATGCCGACTGGGTCGAGCGGGCACGGGCGGCCCTGCCGGAATTGCCCGATGTTCGCCGTCAGCGCTTTGTCGAGCAGTTCGGTCTGCCTGATTACGATGCCGAGGTGCTCACGGCCGATAAGGCTCTGGCTGATTATTTCGAGGACTGCGCCGCCCGGCATGGCGATGCCAAGCTGTGTTCCAACTGGGTGATGGGCGAAATCCAGCGCCTGCTCAACGATTCGGGTCTGAGCATTCTGCAGGTGCCGGTTTGCGCTGAACGGCTGTGCGGACTGCTGAACCGCATCAGCGACGGAACCATTTCGGGCAAGATCGCCAAGACGGTGTTTGAGCAGATGTGGCAGAGCGGTGATGAGGCCGATGTCATTATTGAGGCCCAGGGCCTCAAGCAGGTCTCCGACAGCGGTGCCATCGAGCAACTGGTGGACGAGGTGATTGCCGCCAATCCGGCTCAGGCACAGGAATTTCGTGACGGCAAGGATAAATTGCTGGGCTTCTTTGTTGGCCAAATCATGAAGGCCAGCAAGGGCAAGGCCAATCCGGCCATGGTGAATGAACTGCTGTGCCGTAAGCTGCGCGGTGAGACAGCCTGAGGAGAACGGCGCAATGGCGATAAAACCGATTCTGTTTGAAGATGGCATCTGCCGCATGATTGATCAGCGGCTGTTGCCGGCTGAGGAACTCTGGCGCGATTATCGCGACGATGGTGCCATTGCCGAGGCGATTCGCACCATGGTGGTGCGCGGCGCGCCGGCCATTGGCATCGCGGCGGCCTATGGTGCGGCTTTTGCCGCCGCTGCTCTGGCGTCACAGTCTCTGCCTGTCGTCGAGCGGTTGCAGCTGTTTCGTCAGCGCTGCCAGCACCTGGCCGCCACCCGGCCGACGGCGGTCAATCTGTTCTGGGCGTTGGCACGCATGGAACGGCTGGCCGAGGCCACCAGCGCCCTGGCGCCACAGGACTGGGCGGCCGGGTTGCGCCAGGAAGCCTGCCGCATTGACGCCGAGGATGAGCTGATCAATCGTGCCATGGGGCGGCATGGCCAGGCGTTGCTGCCGCAGCAGGGTACGGTGCTGACCCATTGCAATGCCGGTGCCCTGGCTACCGGTGGCTATGGCACCGCTCTGGGGGTGATTCGCGCAGCGATCGAGGCCGGCAAGCAGATCGATGTGGTGGCCGATGAGACACGACCATTCTGGCAGGGGGCACGCCTGACCGCCTGGGAACTGCAGCGTGACGGCATTGATGTGACGCTGATCTGCGACAATATGGCTGGTTATCTGATGCAGCAGGGCCGCATTGACGCGGTTATTGTCGGGGCCGACCGCATCAGCGCCAATGGCGATGTCGCCAACAAGATCGGCACCTACAGCGTGGCCGTGCTGGCCCAGGCCCATGGCATTCCTTTCTATGTCGCTGCGCCCCGTTCGACCATTGATCTGAGCCTGGCTGACGGCAGCGCCATTCCCATTGAGGAGCGTGATCCTCGCGAAGTGACGCACTGTGCCAAACAGCAGTTGGCGCCGGCCGGGGTGGCGGTGTACAACCCGGCCTTTGATGTCACGCCGGCGCGGCTGGTCAGTGCCATTATTACTGAGGTGGGGGTTGCTTGCGCGGACTATCGGACACAGTTGGCGGAGCTGATGGCACGTCCGCCGTTGTGCGGTCATGTCTGAGCAATCGTTGGCTCAACTGCTGACCCTGCCGCCCGCCGAACAGCTCGCGGCCTGGGAGGCGCTGGCCTGCGCCTGGGGTTTTGCCGATGCGCGTAAAAGCGCTATCAATCTGGCTGACCTGGCGGAAAAGTTGCCCGATCCGGTTTTGCTGGCTGCTGTGGCGCGCCAAGCCCTGGGCAGCGCTGACCCCGACATGGCGCTTAACCATCTGGAGCGTTGCAGCCAGCAGCAGAACGCAGCCCTGCTGCGCCAGTGCCTGCAGCAGGAGCATCCGCGCGCGGTGCTGCTGACCCTGTTAGGAGCCTCGTCATTTCTGACCGGTACCCTGTGTCGCTTCCCGGCCCTGTTTGGTGAACTCTTTGTCGAAGGCGAGATCGATCAGGCCAAGGACAGCACCCTGATGCGGACGCAGATCGAGCAGCGTCTCGATTCTGCCTGTGATCTGGCCGGCCTGCAGCGGGTGCTGCGGCAGTATAAACAGCGTGAGATCCTGCGCATTGCCGCTCGCGATCTCAGTGGGCTGGCGTCGCTGCAGGAGGTGACGGCGGAGCTGTCCAATCTGGCAGCTGCCAGCCTGCAGGTTGCCTGCAGTCAGTGCGAACGGTTGTTGCAGCTGGAATACGGCGTACCGCAGGCGGCTGCCGGTGAGCTGCTGGAACCGGCTTTCACCGTGCTGGCCATGGGTAAATTTGGTGGCTGGGAACTCAATTTTTCTTCTGATATCGATTTAATCTATTTCTATGCCACCGCTCAGGGACGCACCAGCGGCATTGACAGCCGTGGCGACAGCCGCATTGAACTGCACAGCTATTACGTCAAGTTGGCCGAACGGGTGACCCATGCTCTGGCCCAGGTGACCGAGGATGGTTTTGTCTTCCGGGTCGATCTGAATCTGCGGCCCGAGGGTCGCAGTGGCGAGCTGGCCTGCTCGCTAGCGGCAGCAGAGAGCTATTACGAAAGCTGGGGTCAGAACTGGGAGCGCTGTGCGTTGATGAAGGCCCGGCCGGTTGCCGGTGACATCGCTTTGGGTCAGCGTTTGCTCAAGTCGCTGGAACCCTTTATCTATCGGCGCTATCTCGATTACGGCATGGTCGAGGATCTGCGGCAGATGAAGCTCAAGATCGATAACAGTCTGACGCGGGAGAAGGAAAGCGAGAACAATCTGAAGCTGGGGCGGGGCGGTATCCGCGAGATCGAGTTCTTTGTTCAGGCGCTGCAGCTGATCTATGCCGGCAAAAATCCACATGTGCGGGAACGCAGCAGTCTCAAGGCCCTGGAATGTTTGCTTCAGGAGGGTTTGCTCAGCCCGGCTGATGCCGCTACGCTGCATGATGCCTATGTGTTTCTGCGCACCGTCGAACATCGCATCCAGGTGCTGCAACAGCAGCAGACCCACAATCTGCCCAACCGACCCCAGGAACGGGCGTATCTGGCACGGCGGTGTGGTTTTGATAGCTGCACAGACTTTGAACAGAGGCTGGAGCACCACCGTCAGGCGGTGATGCAGCTATATCGTGGGTTGTTTTTTGCCGGTGAGGAACAGCCCGAACAGGAATTTTCGCCCGAGGTGCGGTTGCTGCTTGATCCTGAAGCGGATGCCGACCTGCTCAAGGATGTTCTCGAAGCCAACGGTTTCCGCCAGGTCGACGCTGCCTGGGAGACCCTGGCACGTCTGCGGGATGGCAAGATGGGCCCACCCATGACTCGGCGGGCTCGCCGTGCTTACGAACAGATTTTGCCGCTGCTGGTGCAGGAACTGCTCGCCTCGCCGCAGCCTGATCTGGCGTTGCGCCATCTGGAAAATTTTTTGCTGGGCCTGCGGGCGCCAGCGACGTTTTATGGTTTGCTGGCAGAGCATCCCAAAACCGTCGCCTTGCTGATTAGCTTGTTTGCTACCAGCACCTTCCTGTCGCGTTTCTTCACCCTTCATCCCGATTTGATTGATTGTCTGGTGTCCAGCAGTCATGCCCAGACCTGTAAATCGATAGAAGAGCAGCGGGCCGAACTCAGTCAGCGGCTGGCGGCTTATGAGGATAATTACGAGATGCAGCTGGATGTGCTGCGGCGCTTTCGTAATGAAGAGTTTCTTCGAATCGCCTTCAATGATTTGCAGGACAGTGCCGCCCTGGCCAGCAGTACCCAGCAACTCAGCACCCTGGCACAGGTATGCCTGGAGCAGGCCGTGCGACTGGCGCAGGATGAGATGCTGTCCCGTTTCGGTTTGCCCGGCAGTCTGACGACAGAAGGCGTTTGGCAGCAGGCGGAGTTTGCTGTGCTGGGATTGGGTAAGCTTGGCGGTATGGAGCTGAACTACCATTCCGATCTCGATATCATTTTTATTTACGATGGGCCGGGGCAGACTCGGCCGGCGCCCCAGACTGACCCGGCTCGCTTCCGCGCGCTGAGTAATCAGGAATATTTTTCCCGTTTGGGACAGCGCATCATTTCCGTGCTGACATTGGTGACACGGGAAGGGCGGGTCTACGAGATCGATACACGGCTTCGGCCGTCGGGCAACCAGGGACCTTTGGTGACCAGTTTGCCCGCTTATGAGGACTATCACCAGCATCAGGCCCAGTTGTGGGAGCGCCAGGCCTTGACCAAGGCGCGGGTGGTGGTGGCGTCTGCCGCCATGCGGCGCCGCATCGACGCCGTCAATGCCCGCATGACCTGGGAAAAGCCCCTACCGGTCAGGCTGGCGCAGGAGATCTGTCGCTTACGCGACCGGATGGAGAAGGAAATCGCCCGCGAGGATAGTGGTCGTTTCAATATCAAGACCGGCCGTGGTGGGCTGGTGGATGTTGAGTTTATTACCCAGTATTTGCAGTTGTTGCATGGTCAGGCTCACCCGTCAGTTCGCAGCCCCAACACCCTCGAAGCCCTGGAGGCGTTGCGACAGGTAGGAGTGCTGGAGGGTTGCGCTGCCGACAGTCTGATGCAGGGTTACCGCTTTTTACGGCGGCTGGAGAACAAGCTGCGTTTGTTGCACGATCAGTCAATCAGTGAGATCAGTCCGGAACCACTGCAGCTACGCAAGCTGGCCCGCCTGCTGGGGTATGAAGGCGCCCTGGGACCGCCAGAGGAGCAGTTTCTCGAGGCGTATCGGACGACCACCGAGGGGCTGCGGTTCCTGTTTGAACGTTATCTGTGTCCGTCTGCGACGGAGGAGGGAGAGTCGCAATGTTGAGTCTGCGACTGGTGTTTCTACTGGCAGTTGCTGTGTCACTGAGCGCCTGTGGCTGTCTCGATATCCCCTGTCTGTGATGGTGCTGGCCATAGCTTGCGATCAAGCAGGTGGCGCGGCTGGACATTGGCCAAGGCATTGAGCAGGCTGTTGCGTACCTGCGGGATGTCCTGCTCCAGCTGGTCGAGCAGGGTTTTCATGGTCTGGCGTTTCTGATCGATCAACGCTTCTTGAGGGCAGTTACAGCTTTGGGTTACGAGGCCGCTGCTGCTGATCCAGCGCTGAATCAGTGCTTCAGGGACATAGATCAGCGGCCGGATTACGCGATGGCGGCCGTTGTCGGCTAGCAGGCTGGCGCTCATGGCACTGAGGCTGCCGCTGTAGAACTGGTTGAGCAGCAGGGTTTCGAGGGCATCGTCCCGATGATGGCCCAGGGCCAGGACATTGCAGCCCAGCGTGTCGGCGGCACCGTATAGGGCGCCGCGGCGCAGGCGGGCACAGAAGGCGCAACAGGCACTGCCTGGGCGTAGATGTTCACGGATGACGTTTGCATGCTCTGTCGCGATAATGTGCAACGGCAGATTGTAACGTTGTTCGACACTTTGCCGCAACGCCGCATGATCGAATCCGCCGAAGCCCGGATCAACAATGGCCGGCTGCAGCTGGTAGCAAATGGGCGCCTTTTTCTGCAACTGTACCAGCACCTCAAGCAGGGCCCAGGAATCCTTGCCCCCGGAGAGGGCGACCAGAACGCGGTCATCGGAGCGCAGCAGCGCGAAATCGCCGATGGCCTTGCCGGCCAGCCGTTGGATGGCGGACAGTGCTTGCGCTGTTTTGTTATGCATGGCTGTTTGATCCCGTATTGTGGCAGAGGGAGAGAATGCATTCATAGAAAAAGCCCGGTCCTGCGACCGGGCTTTTTGTGGTTCCTGCTTCAGGCTGCCGCTTATTGCGGGTTGCCTGATGGATAGGTGGTGGGCTTGGATTTCTTGTCGAGACTGATGGTCTCCTGCCACTCCCGCCACAGAACCGCACCGGACATGGTACCAAAGGGCTTGTACCACAGCTGTACCGTTACGTCCATTTCACGTTCGGCAGCAACCTGAGCAGTTTTACCGTCGTCGGTTTCAATTTCTTCAACCGGGAAGAAGATGTCAAAGCGTTCTTCGACCTTCTTGCCCGGATGCAGACCGGTGTCTTCCAGAATAGAGCTCTTTTCGTAGGGGCCACGGCCCATGTTATTCCCGCGGGCCATCAGGCGCGGGGTCGGCATGTAAATAACTTCTTCCTCAAACAGTTCATCATCTTCTTCGGTGGTTGCTTTTACCGACAGAACCAGTCGGTTGGGGGTCGGTCAGCCATCGGGGATGCCGTGGCCGGAACGGTTCACCATTTCGACATTTACCACAGCCTTGGGACGCAGGGTACTGCCGTCAAGCCACTGAGAGGCATAGGCATGGACCTTGAAATCCAGTGCCATATCGATCATGGTCGGATCACTGTAGCTGAGAATCTTGTGGCCCAGGCCACTCTTGTGCATATGGCATTCCTGGCAGGACTCCTGGCCGCCATCGGCACGGTAGGCCCACATATAGCTGCCATAGGCGGTGGCACACTGGGTCGGATTCTCAAGCTCCAGATTCGGACCCATGCCATGGCATTGTCCGCAGAAGATCGACTCGTCCATGATGAGGCTGCGCTTCATTTTCGGGAATTTTTCATCGTCATGAGCGCCGTCATTGAGACCGTAGACGACATTGTGCTGCGGATAGCCATCGGTCCATTTGTGGGTGATCGCCATGCGGTTGTGGCACACCAGACAGTTGATGTTGAGGCTGGTCAGGGTTTTTTCGTGCTTATCACGTGTAGCAATTGCTTTTTTATTTTCTGGATCCTTGACGGCTGCGACTGCTGCATCATACCACTCCAGTAGAGTGTCTGCCAATTCCACGGCGACCTTGTCCTCGGCATCGGCCAACTGTGGCAGGTGGCACTTCATGCAGCCCATCCAGTGCTCAACCTTGATATCCTTGGTTTTCTCGACCCCTGAGTATTCCCACGACATGAAGCCGTTTTTCATGGCGGTAATCATGGTGGCGGCGGCACGACCCGTACCATAAATAGAGCGGGCATGGGGCGAAGCTGCCCAGTCGTTATGTGCGTCTTCGTGGCAGTCGATACAGCCGGTTGAGTCATACATGTCAATCAGCTGCTGCAGGGATTTGGCCTTGCCCTTTTTGCCGACGATGGTACCGTCGCGTCCGACGCCGGCCCCCAAGGCAAAGGCCAGCGACGCCGTCAGGCATAGCGCCGTGGTGGTAATTCCGATCCATGTCAGTTTTTTCATCGTGCCTCCCTATCAGTTTGCGTGAAAAGAAGCCCCTGCCGTGGTGACAGGGGCTTCTCATCTGGAGCGCCCTTGAGGGCGTTGGCCCGGATCAGCAGCCGGTCAGCGCATCCATGCCAGCCTTGGGAGCCTTGCCTTTTTTCACCTTCAGGGTCACGCTATCGCCTTCGCTGATTTTTTTTGCATCTTTTTTGTCAACCTGAACCGTTACCAGGTCGCCGTCAACAGCGGTTACCTTGCCGTCAGCTGCCAGAGCTGCAGTGCTCAGGCCGCCAAGGAATGCTGCCGCTGCCATCAGGACGATCAGTTTTTTTGCCATGTTCT
>Ga0265295_1001300_pt1 | contig 44444 bp, 37 predicted proteins | sample Munlansysbiofilm_FD_192503 | JGI IMG/M metagenome (GOLD analysis project Ga0265295, IMG submission 192503) | Leachate microbial communities from a municipal landfill in Southern Ontario, Canada - Methane capture system biofilm | ecosystem: Engineered > Solid waste > Landfill > Unclassified ...
CTTCTTTCTGGACTTCTTCTTTCTGGACTTCTTCTTTCTGGACTTCTTCTTTCTGGACTTCTTCTTTCTGGACTTCTTCTTTCTGGACTTCTTCTTTCTGGACTTCTTCTTTCTGGACTTCTTCTTTATTAAAAGAACCAAAAACAGATTTTACCTGAACTTTTTTAAACACAGCCTTTTCTTCAGAATTTCTCGACTTTCTAAGCTGACTAAGCCTTTCCTTTAAAGCTTTACTGCTTACTGCCTTTTTTTCAGACAAAGGAGTTTGAAAAAATTGAAATGCTTTTGCAGATTCACTGCTTTTTTTCTTTCCTCTTAATTTAAGAGTTTGGTAAAAAACTTCTTTTCCTTCAGCAAGACTTTTTCTATCAGAATAAACCTCTTCAATTGTCTGAACTATATAAGCTATAAAGTTTATACCCTGCATCTCCGGAAAAATGCTGTTAATAAAATCAACTATTTTATAAGCTGTGTCAGAAGGTTTTATTTCTGAATCAACTTCAACAATAAATCCAAGGGTAAAAAGTTCTTCAATAGTATCAAAAACAACTCGATCAACACCTATCCCCACACTTTCTATATCATCAACAAAACTGTCTTTAGTATATCTGTCAGGAGGAGACTTTGGAAAATCCTTTATTTCATTTTCTCTTTCCACTAAAAGGATCAGGCAGGACAACACAGGGATATTAAGACTGAAGTTTGGAGGAAGAACTGATAGATCAATTCTTTCCTTAAAATATGTTTTAAGAGTCTTGTCAAACTCTGTTCTAAAATAAAAAAATTCAGGATGCTTTGAAGAATTAGTCATGAGATTACCTTAAAGTTTTATTCAATTATAGCACTGAAAACCTATTCATTTTCATCAATGTTTATTTCATCAATCATACCAGCAAGTTCTTCAGCCATGGGATTTTTTTCAGTTGGCTGAAGACTTGATTCATCTTTAACAAGGTTTTCTTCTAATTCTTCATTTTCATCAAAAATATCTGATGATTCTTCCTCTTCTTCCCCTGCCGCAGAAATGTCTATACATTCCCCCAGCCTGTCAAAAATAACTGACAAAGTGATTTTCACATCAAAATTAAGCTTATATGCAATCTTATTTCCATGGACAACAAGATCTCCATTATTAAACTCAACATCTTCCTGAAGTTTTATATTGTGTTTTTCCTTAAGTTTTTTTTCTATTACTTCCCAGTCAAGCTCTGCAATTATTGCATCTAAAAGTTCTTTTTCACCTGTTTCAATAGACTCTTTTCTAGCAATTTTCATGAATTTTCTCCTTTTATTATCAATTTAGCTAAATCAATAAAACAAACAAATGACTTATCCATTACATCGTCTAAAATACACCCTGAAGGATTTATCTTTAAATTAATCAAATCACTAAATGGGATTACACAATCCAAAACATGGCGTTGGAAAAGAAAAAAGGCATGTTTTTTAAATAGATCTGATAACTTTGAATCTTTAAAAACCTTATTAAGTAAAAATCCTGAAAAAACCGGTTTCCCGTTATTTTCTTCCTTGATCCACTCTATTTTAGCAAACATTGGAGCCAAAGAATCAAAAGAGCTGGGATCTGTTTCTATGGGGATAATATATTCATCGGAAATTGCTGTGAAAAAATCAAAGCTACTCAAAAGAGTGCTTTGTGAGTCACAGATTATATAATTATAATTGAACTTTAAATACTTTTTAAGAAAAAAAACAGAGTCTTTATCTTCTTCAACATCATAAAATGAATTATCTAAAACTAAAACATCAAGGTCTGGAAGGATTGTTTCAAAACCTGAACAAGAAAACTTTTCTAGTTTTTCAAACTTAAGTTTTTTTACAATTCTATTTTTAGTTAGTTTTTCAAACTCAAAATTACTCTTATAAGTAAGATAAAGAGTTTTTTTACCAACAAGAGACAAAGCACAGGAAAGGTTGAATGAAATAATAGTTTTGCCGCTTTTGCTATTGTGGTTTATTATAGAAATAATTTTGCTCATTTTTTATTCACTTTCAATTCAACTCCAGGAGATTATAATTGGCTTCCAGTATAACTTTAGAAGGAATTGACAAAGCTTTAGAAAATTTAGGATATTACACAAAATCCTCACCCAAGTCAAAATTTCTAAAAATTATAAGAAGTTTCTATGAAAAAAGTGATAATCTAAATAAAATTAAGCAAATACCACTTGAATCAATTATTTCTCTTATCTGGGACATTCCTCTTGAAAACAAGTCAAAAATAAATTCACGTAAAAAAAATGCTTTAAGCCTTAGAAACACTATAAATAAAGATCTTCAAAAACTATTTGACTCAGAACTAAATCCTGAAGGAATAGTAATTAATGATAATAACATATTTTCCATGTCTGACAATGCAAGAGAAAAACTTTTATCTTCTTTTACCAAGCCATTTGGAGATGAAAACAAAGTATCTCTTTCCCATATTTCCCAGGTTCTAAATTCTATAAAAGAATTCCTTGAAAAACAAAGAGAAAAAGGCCTGGATGAAATAGGATTTGACAGTATTAATTCCCTTCTTTCAGATATTGAAACATCTTTTGAAAACCAGACAGATTCAGGCTCTAACGATGATAATGAAGAAGAAACCCCGGGAAAAAGAACCATAACAATAGAACTTGATGAAGGTGAAGAAATTGAAGAAGTTTTTGAAGATGATGAAGAATTTGAGGATTCTGAAATTATTGAACTGGATGAAGATCAAGAACTTATTGACTCTGAAAATGAAGTTTTAGATGAAGAAATTGACAGACTTTCAGATGAAAAAGACCTTGAAGATTCTGAAATTATTGAGCTTGATGAAGACGAAGAACTTATTGATTCTGAAATTATTGAGCTTGATGAAGACGAAGAACTTATTGATTCTGAAGCTATTGAACTAGATGAAGACGAAGAACTTATTGATTCTGAAGTTATTGAACTAGATGAAGACGAAGAGCTTATTGATTCTGAAGTTATTGAACTAGATGAAGACGAAGAACTTATTGACTCTAACGATGAAGTTTTAGATGAAGACCTTGAAGAAATTGACAGACTTTCAGATGATGAAATTATAGATGATGAACTTGAAGATTCTGAAGTTATTGAACTAGATGAAGACGAAGAGCTTATTGAAGCAGATGAAATTGAACTTGGGGAAGACGAAGAATTAGTTGATGCTGATAAAGAAGAACATAAACTCATTGAACTGGGCCTTCCCTCAGAAAGCCTTGGTGAATTTGAAACCTATCTTGAAAAACACAATATTGAAACCCAAAATCTTTTATCTGAAAAGTTTGACAGTTATCTTGGAGCAATGGACAGATATTATAACCAATTTCTCTTAATTGAAAAAAACAAATACAAAACAGGGAGCCCCTACCCTTCTTCAAATTTAAAACCTGAGTCAAAAATAAGTTTAAATGAATTTTTTATTGGAGCCTTTCCAATAACCAATGCTTTGTTTGAAGTTTTCATAGAAAAAACAGGATATAAAACCACGGCAGAAGAAAAAGGGTTTTCAACAGTTTTTGAATCAAGATACAAATCAGAATATGATTATAAAGCAGGAAAACAAAAATCTATTCTAAGCTCCACAGGAAAAAGCAGTACAATAAGGGGAGCAGCCTGGTATCAGCCTTTTGGCCCTGGAAGCGGACTCCATAAAAAAAGAAGTCATCCTGTTGTTCATATTTCTTTAAAAGATGCACTTTCATTTTCAGCCTGGATTGGGAAAAAACTTCCAACAGAGGATCAATGGGAAGCAGCAGCAAGAACAAAAAAAGGATTTCCTTTTCCCTGGGGAAATCAATGGAAAGAAAATTCCTCAAACACAGAAAACTGCGGTCTTGGAGATACATCTCCTGTTGATGAATATATTGAAGGAATAAATTCAAATAAAATTTCAGATACTTTAGGCAATGTATGGGAATGGACAATAACATCAATTGAAAAAACTGATAAAACTTTTTATATTGCAAAAGGAGGAAGTTTTGTGTCAGATCAAAGGGTGAGATTATGGTCAAGATATTTTGTAAAATCTGATTTTACATCAAATATTCTTGGGTTCAGATGTATTGCCGATTAATACTGGAGATCTAACTTTGGATAAAATAGAAAAAAGAATAAAAAAAATAAGAAAAACCTTTGATAAAAATCAAATAGACGGGATTTTAATTTTTATAGAAGAAAACAGATTCTACTTAAGCGGATTTCAAGGAGAAGACTCTCAGTTTGACGAAACAGCAGGAATTTTAGCAATAGGAAAAGAAAAACTTGTTCTTGCAACAGATTCACGATTTACAACTGAAGCTGAGGCAAATTCCCCCTTATATGAAATCTTTTGCTATAAAAAAGGCCTTTCAAAGGAAATAGTAGAAATCCTTGAAGCTGCCCAGATAAAAAAAGCCGGGTTTGAATCAGCCAGGGTAAGTGTTGACTGGTTTGATAAAATGAATGCTTCAATTAAAAAAAGTAAAAAAGATTTATCTTTAAAACCTGTTTCTGGAATTGTTGAAAAATTAAGGCAAGTAAAAGATGAAGATGAAATTAAAACAATAAAAACAGCCCTTGAAATTGCAGAAAAAGGACTTCTTGAAATAAAAAAAGACTTAAAACCAGGAATTACAGAATATGAAGCTGCCTGGCTTCTTGAAAAAACCTTAAGAGAAAAAGGTGCCAACGGTCTTTCATTTTCAACAATTACAGCTTCAGGAAAAAACTCTGCCAAACCCCATGCAATTCCATCGAACAACACTTTTAAAACAAAAGAACCTGTTCTTTTTGACTGGGGAGTAATTATTGACAGGTATTGTTCAGACATAACAAGAAGCTTTTATATTGAAGAAACAGATTCAAAGTTTGAAGAAATTTTTAAAATTGTAAGAAAGGCACAAATTGCAGGAACAAATGCAATTAAAGCCGGAGTTAAGGCAAAAGACGTTGATTTTGCAGCAAGAAAAATTATTGAAGATGCCGGATATGGAAAATTCTTTGGACACGGACTTGGCCATGGAGTTGGAATGGCAGTTCATGAGGCTCCAAGGCTAAGCCCTTTAACAGATGAAATCCTTAAAGAAGGAATGGTTGTAACTGTTGAGCCAGGAATTTACCTTCCAGACTGGGGAGGAATAAGACTTGAAAATATGGTTGTTGTAAGAAAAGACGGGGCTGAAACTCTTAATACTACAACACCTGAAGATTTTCTTTAATTCATAATGAAAAATTCAGACAACGACTCAATTGAACAATTTTATCAGTATTTGATGATAGAAAAAGGACTTTCTCCTGAGACCTTATCAGCATACAGCTCTGATATTATGCAATTTGTTGATTTTCTTAAAACAAATTCAAAAAGCAATATTATTTCAGCCACAAGAGAAGACATTTCAAATCACCTTGTTTTTCTGGCTGAAAAAGAAATAAGTCCAAGTTCAAGGGCAAGACATCTTGTAAGTTTAAGAGGTCTTTACAATTTCTTTGTTTCAGAAGAAATTATCAATTCTTCCCCTGCCGCAAAAATTGACTTACCAAAATGCGGACTTAAGCTTCCCAATTTTCTAAGTCTTGAAGAAATTAAAAGTCTCCTTGATTCACCAGATAAAACTAAACCTACTGGAATAAGGGATAATGCAATTATAGAACTTTTATATGCTTCAGGAATAAGAGTTTCGGAACTTACAGGGCTTCAAAAGGAAAACTTTTTTTTAAATCCTGGCTATATCAAGGTTTTTGGAAAAGGAAGCAGGGAAAGAGCTGTTCCTGTGGGAAGTTATGCAATAGAAGCTGTATCAGAATATCTTGAGCACTCAAGAAGCAGGCTGCTGAAAAACAAAACCTCATCCTATCTTTTTGTTGGACAAGGGGGAAAACCCCTTACAAGACAGGCAATCTGGAAGCAGCTTAAAATTTATGCTAAAAAAGCTGGGATTAAAAAAAATGTATCTCCCCATATTTTAAGACATTCTTTTGCCACCCATCTTCTGGAGGGAGGAGGAGATTTAAGATCTGTTCAGCTAATGCTTGGCCACGCAGATCTTGCAACCACTCAAATTTATACCCATGTTTCAAAATCTCAATTAAAAAAAATTCATGATAAATTTCATCCGAGAAAGTAAAATGATAAAATTAACCAATTCAAATTCCAAAAAAATTTTAGAGTTGTTAAAAAAATTTGATAAAAACCTATATATTTATAATCCCAAATATTTGGAAGTTATAAATACTGAATGTAAATCTGATACAAAATCAAACTTATTCATTTCAGAAGCGCCTGTAAAAAACCCAACTCTTATAATCCCAAAATTTAAATTTAATTCCCAAAGAAAATTCATGGAAAGATTTAATCTTAGTTACCCCTATATTGCAGGAGCCATGGCAAAAGGGATTTCATCTGTAAAAATGGTTAAAGAATTTTCAAAAAACGGATTTATGGCTGATTTTGGCTCTGCCGGGCTTTCAAATGAAGATATTTTAAAAACAGCTGATATTTTAAAATCAAAATGCAAAAGATTTTCCATCAATATTATTAATATTCCAGGCAATCAGGAAAATGAATTAAAACTTTTAAAAAACCTTGTATTAAAAAAAATAAATATAATAACTGCTGGAGCATATATTAGAATGACTCCCGGACTTGTTTATTTCAGGGTTAAGGGAGTAAAAAAAGAAAATGGTAAAATTATTGTTCCAAATAAAATTATTGCTAAAATTTCAAGAAAAGAAATTGCCAAAACTTTTATGTCTCCGCCCCCTGAAAAAATTTTAAAAAAACTTTTAAAAGAAAAACTTATCAGTGAAAATGAAGCTGAACTTGCCAAAGAAATTCCAATTTCATCTGATATTATCTGCGAAGCTGATTCCGGAGGCCATACTGACAACCAACCTGCAATCTGCCTTTTTCCTGAAATTTATTATTTAAAAGAAAAATTTCAAAAAAATTACCCTGACATTCCTATTTATTTAGGGCTGGGCGGAGGAATATCCACTCCCCAGTCGGTTTTATCAGCTTTTTCAATGGGAGCTGATTTTGTAGTTACAGGCTCAATTAATCAGTCCTGTATTGAAGCTCAAACTTCAGATATTGTAAAAGAAATGCTTTCTAATGCAAATCAAGGCGATTTTGGCCTTGCTCCTTCAGCAGATACTTTTGAATCTGGAGGAAAAGTTCAGGTTTTAAAAGCTAAATCTATGTTTGTGCTTAGGGCAAAACTTCTTGAAAAAATATATAATGAGTCTAGTTCAATTGGTGATATTCAAAAAAAAGATTTAGATTATCTGGAATCAAAAATTTTCAAACATTCTCTAAACAAAGAATGGGAATTAACAAAAAAACATTTTAACAAGATCAACCCCTCAATTATTGAAAAAGCAGAAAACAACCCAAAAAAGAAATTAGCTTTAATTTTCAAATCTTATCTTGGCCAGTCTTCATGGTGGGCAATCAAAGGTGTTGAAGATCGAAAAGATGATTTTCAAATCTGGAGCGGGCCTTCAATGGCAGCTTTTAATACTTTTGCAAAAAACACAAAATTTGAAAACTTTAAAAACAGATCCGCTCCTGAAATTGCAAAAGCTCTTTTAGAGGGAGCAGGAGTTCTTTCAAGGATTAATTTTATAAATAACCTTGATATTGATATAAATTTTGATTTAAAAGAGCTTTACACCTAAACTAAAGATTAAAATTTAAAAACCTAAGGGGTATAAATTGACTATAAAGATTCTGACTGTTTCTTCAGACTCAGTTGAAGATTTAAAATCAAAAATAAAAAATAATGATTTTTCTTTTTCAAAAACAAATAAAATCAAAGCCTCATTTTTAAAAACAGATTCAAACAACTTTTTAAATGAACTTGAATCTGTTTCAGATAAAACAGAAGACTTAATAAAAACCGAAAATATGTTTTTATATTCAGGTAAAAACCTTGATAAAAAAGCCTTTTTATTTCCTGGTCAGGGAAGTCAGTATGTATATATGGGAAAAGAAATTAAAAAGATTTTCAAATCAGACTTTTTTGAAAGGGCAGATAAGATTTTCAATAAAATAAACGATAAAAAAAGCCTTAACTCTCTTATTTATTACGTAGATAAAGATAAAAAAGATGTCAAGGAAGAGCTGACAAACACAGAAAACGCTCAGCCTGCCATAGGGCTTGTTTCTGCTTTTTATCAAAACGTTTTAAATCAGTTCAATATTTTCCCACAAGCTTCAGCAGGACACAGCTTTGGTGAACTTACAGCCCTTTACTCTGCAGGAGTTCTTGATTTTGATGAGTTTATATTTCTTTCATCAAAAAGAGGAAAAATAATGGCGGAAAGCTCAAAAGGAAAAGATGCCGGTAAAATGATGGCGGTTTTAGGCTCCATGGATAAAATTGAAAAGGTAATAAAAGAAGAAAATCTTGAGCTTACAATTGCAAATCATAATAGCCCAAAACAAAATGTTGTATCAGGAAGAAGTGATGAAATTGAAAAAGCATCAAAAGTTTTCAGAAAACACAAATTAAGAGGGATTATTCTTCCTGTTTCAGCGGCTTTTCACTCTCCCCTTGTAAAAGAAGCCTTAAGGCCTTTTACTGAAACTCTTGAAAAAACAAACTTTAATTCGCCAAAAATACCTGTTACTTCAAATGCGTCAGGAGTTTTTCACAGCAATAACACTGATAAAATCAAAGATTCTCTTTCAAAGCAGCTTACAAACCCTGTTCTATTTACAAAAAACTTAGATACTCTATATAATGACAGAATAAGATTTTTCATTGAATCAGGGCCCAAAAAAGTTCTTTCAGATCTTGGAAGACAATCCCTTGATAAAAATAAATGTTTTTTTATCTCTATAGATGAGTCAGGAGGAAAAGAACCTGTAAAAGATCTTGCAAAAGTCCTGGCTCTTTGTGCAGTCCTTGGATTTGATCCTGACCTAAAAAAATGGAATGAAATTTAATTAAAATGGAAAATGCAAAAATATTATATAAAAGATATATTGAGCTTGAAAAGGTCTTAAATCTTTTTTGCAAAAACTTTGATTATTGCTATCCTTTTTGCATAAAAAAAGAATTGGAAACAAGCGAAATTGCAGTTGGATGCTGTAAAAACAAATATTACAAAAAATACGATTTAGACATTTTATCCTATGAGATTTTAAAAACAGAAAGGGAAAAAATTTACGGCCCTCCTTCAAATTATGAACATATAAAAACTTTAAGTCCATGTGAATATCATAGTCCATCAGGATGTGTGTTAAAAACCCATAAAAGCCCTGTTTGCAATGCTTTCTTCTGCCCTGAATCAATTGAATTTTTAAGGAAAAAATACAATATTTTCAATTGTGACTATCTTGGGATTTATTATGGACTGGAATGGACTTTAGACGGAACTTTCAGTGAAAAGCAGTATTTGGAATTTAAAACAGAACTTATTGAAATGAATAAAAAAATATCTGGAAAGGCTTTATATCTTGAATAAAATACTTTTGGAAATCTTTGATTTTTTTAAGGCAAACTTAAGGATGATAGCTGTTATTGTAGCAATTACAGAACTTCCTCTTATTGTTATTGATAATCTTTTTGTTAAATATAAACAAACAAATTTAAATTTTTTAATTTTAATACTTGGAATACTTGTAATTGCAATTTCCAATGCTGCCATGACTATTTTATTTTCAACAATATTAAACAAAACACCTGTGGATATGAAAAAAATCTTTTCCATCTCTCTTTCATATCTTCCAAAAATGATAACAGCAGTGCTTTTATACGGACTCTTAATCATTGCCGGAATTTTCCTTTTTATTATTCCAGGGCTGATAATCGGGGCTAGGCTTTCACTTTATAATTATTATCTAATCTATGAACAAATGGAACCTATTGATGCCCTAAAAGCAAGTTTTTATGCAACAAAAGGAGCTACTCTTGAAGTTACAACTATTTTTCTGGTAATTTTCCTTGTTTCCACTCTGCCCTATCTCATTGTTGCAAATTATCTTAATATAATAAATATCTTCAATCCTTTTGTATTGATAATAACAGATTTTATTTTTTCTATAATAGGAACTCTTGTGCTTGTTTTAACCTTCAGACTTTATTGTATGGTTAAAGAAGAAAAAGGGATTAACTTTGGATGAACAAAAGAAAAAAGAAAAAACCAATCTTTTAAATGAAGTAAAACGTCTCAAGGAGAGCGAAGCTGTTTTTCGATACCTTTTTGAAAAATCCATGGCTCCATCTATTCTTATTGAAGATGATATGACCATTTCCATGGCAAATCAAAAAGCAAAAGAACTTTTTGGATTTGGAGAAAACAAAAAAGAAGGTTTTGTAAAATGGCCTGAATTCATTGACAAAAAAGATATTGAAAGGATGCAAAAATACCATAGAGTAAGAAGAATAAGTGAAGAACTTGCCCCCCAGGAATACGAGTGCAGACTTATAGACGGCCATGGCAAACTCCAACATATTTTTATAAAACTTGACATGATAAAAGGCACAAAAACAAGCCTTGCAACCTTTGTAAACATTACTTCAAAAAAGCTGGCTGAAAAAACCCTCCAGGAAAGAGAAGAAGAATTAAGTGCAATAATTGATCATGTAAAAGGATTTATTTATACAGTATTTCCAAATTATAAAATAGAATTTGCAAATTATGCCCTCATTAAAAGAATAGGAAAGGACATTATAGGAGAAACCTGTTACAAAGCAATTTTCAATAATGACTCCCCTTGTTCTTTCTGCCCCATAAAAAAAGTATTTAAAGGTGAAAGTTCAAAACATGAATTCAAGGGCTTAAGAGATCAAAGATGGTATTGTTCAATTTCAAGTCCTATTTGTGATATTTCAGGAAACACCTTAAAACAGCTTTCAATAATTACAGACATTCATGAAATAAAAATTGAAGAAGAAAGACAAAGACTTTTAAAAACAAATCTGGCAAAGGAAAACCTAAGGCTTAAAGCATCAATAAAAGAAAGATACAGATTTGGAAAAATAATAGGAAAGTCTGCTGCAATGCAAGACGTTTATCAAAGAATTTTAAAAGCGGCAACAAGTGAGGCAAACGTAATTATTTATGGAGAATCTGGAACCGGAAAGGAACTTGTTGCAAAAACAATTCATGAATTAAGCTCACGCAGAAACAAAAAATTCATTCCTGTAAACTGCGGAGCAATTCCGGAAAATCTAATGGAAAGCCAGTTTTTTGGATATGCAAAAGGAGCCTATACAGGAGCTGAAAAATCAACCAAAGGTTTTCTTGAAGAAGCCCACCAGGGTACTCTTTTTCTCGATGAAATAGGAGAAATCCCCCACTCACTTCAAATAAAGCTTTTAAGAGCCATTGATGAAGGTGGATTTTCACCCCTTGGAACAACAGAAATCATAAAACCAGATCTAAGAATAATTGGGGCTACAAACAAGAACCTAAAAAACTTAGTTGAAGAAAATCTTATCAGGGAGGACTTTTTTTACAGAGTTCATATAATTCCAGTTCGTCTTCCTCCCTTGAGAAATAGAAAAGAAGATATTCCTTTTTTATGTGAATCTTTTTTAAATGAAATCAGTAAAAACTCTCCCCGGCTTACCCCTGAAATCCTTGATATTTTACAAAACCATCACTGGCCGGGAAACATAAGAGAGCTTAAAAATACAATCCAAAGATTTGTTACTCTTGGAGAAGAAGCCATCAGCTTTTCAGGAAAAACAAAACTGAGAAAAAAAACTGAGTCAAGTAAAGAAAAAATTGAATCTTTTGGGAACCTTAAAACCAGCCTGAAACATTATGAGCAACTGTTAATAAAATCAGCCCTGGAACAAAACAACTTTCACAGGGGTAAAACAGCTGATTTTCTTGGAATAACCAGAAGAACATTGGAAAGAAAAATGCTTGAATTTGATTTAAGAGAAGATTGACCTACGACAACATTGTCGGTACAAGCGACATTATTGTCGCAAAACCCATTTTTTCTGAAAAAATACGAACATTTTGTCGCAAGACACCACCCCAACATCTTCAGCTAAACAAATAAAATCAACATCTTCAAACAGTTAAACAAGCAGACCAAAACCTGGCATACAATTTGCAAATCTTACTATAAACACAATTTCATAGGAGGAGACCATGAAGCCAGGCTTAAAAGAAGAGTATAACTCAAAACTCTGCTCACCCGAAAAAGCTCTATCTGCAATCAAAGATGGGCATTGGATCGATTATGGTAACTTTTTATGTGCGCCTCTCTTTTTAGACAAAGAGCTTGCAAAGAAAAAAGGAAAATTAAAAGATATCAAAATCAGAGGTGTTGGCTTTCCCGGAATATCAGCTGCAGCCTCTAACGATCCCCAGCAGGAAACATTTTGTTATAACAATTGGCACTTTACAGCGGGTGACAGAATTTTACATGACATGAATTTATGTAATTACATCCCCATCCTTTATCATGAAGGTCCTGATTATTACAAAAAAAACGACGTAAAAGGAGATATTTTTATTGTAAGAACTACTGAAATGGATTCTTCAGGATATTTTAATTTTGGAGTTGCAAGTTCAGTTCAAAAGGCCCAGGCAGATGCCGCATCAATTATTATTGTTGAAGTTAATAAAAACATTCCATACTGCCCGGGTGGAATTAACGAATCAATTCATATAAGTCAGGTTGATTATATTGTTGAATCTGATCATGAACCTATGATTTCACTTCCAGATCCAAAGATTTCTGAAGAAGAAGAAAAAATTGCCCAATATATTGTAAATGAAATCCCTGACCGTGCCTGTATCCAGCTCGGAATAGGCGGAATGCCCGATGCTGTTGGAAGAATGCTTGCAAAATCTGACCTAAAAGATCTTTCCGTTCACAGTGAAATGCTTGTTGATGCCTTCATGCACATGTACAATTCAGGAGTTGTTACAAATAAATACAAGGAATTTTGCCCTGATAAAATGACTTATACTTTTGCACTTGGAAGCAAAAAGCTCTATGATTTTTTAGACAATAACCATTCATGTGCAAGCTATTCTGTAGATTATATAAATTCTCCAAACATAGTAGCTTCAATTTCAAATTTCATGTCAATAAACAATGCTATTGAAACTGATCTTTTTGGACAGATTTCATCAGAGTCTTCAGGAACAAGACAAATTTCCGGAACAGGCGGACAATTTGATTTCCATTATGGAGCCTATCACTCCAACGGCGGAAAAGCATTTATCTGTTTTACATCTACAACTACTCTTAAAAACGGTGAAAAAGTTTCAAGGATAAGACCTACCCTTAGCCCAGGAACAATAGTAACCCTTCCAAGAACTGCTGTTCACTATGTTGTTACTGAATACGGAATAGTATCTTTAAAAGGAAAATCAACCTGGGAAAGAGCTGAAGCTCTTATTTCAATAGCCCATCCCGATTTCAGAGAAGAACTAATAAAAGAAGCTGAAAAAATGAATATCTGGAAAAGATCAAATAAAATTAATGGTGAAAAATATTCATCATCTGTAAAAATAGCAAGCTAAACCTATATCCTGATAAACAAATCCTCCAATGTTTTCAGGTTATTTTTTGTTAAACCAACGGGCATATTCCGCTCTTGACACTCAAGAGCGGAATAAACTAAAAATAATTGGTTTTTCAAGCTTAGAAAACAAGCTTCATTCCATTTTCTAAATATTCTTTTGCTAAATCAATATAAAGCTGTTTTGCAAAATCCCAGAAATCAATATCCCTTTTTTCAACATTTCTTGCAAAAACAGCAGGATTTCCTGCAAAAACCTGATATTCTGGCACAACCTGCCGCATTTTTACAACAGAACCTTCAGCAATTATTGCCCTTTGCCCAACTTCAGAAAAAATACTTAAAACAGCACCCATTCCAACTACAGCATTATCCCCGATTTCTTTTCCATGAAGAATTGCACCATGACCTAAAGTAACTTTTTTACCAATATAAGCTGTTTCTCCTGGAGGGGAATGCACTATCACCCCTTCTTCAACAGCTGTTCCTTCTCCTATTATAATTTTGCCATAATCCCCTCTTAAAATTGCTCCATGCCCTATATAACAATTACTTTCTATTTCAACGTTGCCTATAATTACAGCTGTTTCACTAATATATGTGTTTTCACCATATTTTGGTCTCACACCTCTAAACTCATAAAGCATAAATAGCTCCTTATAATTGAATTTTTATTTTCCCAACTAAAAAGTTTAATTTTCAACCTATATCTTTTATTTACAAATTTTCAATCCTCTAACTTAAAACACATGGCTGCAAAAACCGCTTTTTTCCAGCCTTTATAAAGTGAATCTGATTTTTCTAAATCCATCTCAACTTCAAAAACCCTTTCAACTGCCCATTGTTTTGCAATTTCATTTTCATCCTTCCAAAAACCAACGACAAGCCCTGCTAGATAAGCAACTCCAAGGGCCGTTGTTTCAATACATTTTGGACGTTCAACCTTAGTTTTTAAAATATCACTTTGAAACTGAAGTAGAAAATTGTTTACACAAGCACCTCCGTCAACTCTTAACTTTTTAACGCTTATTCCTGAATCTGATTCCATTGCGGACAAAACATCCTTTGTCTGATATGCAAGGGATTCTAAATTTGCACGTATAAAATGCTCTTTTTGAGTACCCCTTGTAATCCCAAAAACCGCTCCTCTTGCATCACTGTCCCAATAAGGGGTACCAAGCCCAACAAATGCGGGAACAACATAAACTCCTTCAGTACTTTCTATCCTGTTTGCATAACTTTCACAGTCTGAAGCATTTCTAAACATTCTAAGACCGTCTCTTAACCATTGAATTGCAGAACCTGCCACAAAAACAGAACCTTCAAGAGCATAATTGACTTTACCGTCAATCTTCCAGGCAATTGTTGTAAGAAGTCCGTTTTTAGACTTTACTGCTTTTTCACCTGTATTCATAAGCATAAAGCAGCCGGTTCCATAGGTGTTTTTAGCCATTCCTTCACTAAAACAGGCCTGCCCAAATAAAGCTGCCTGTTGATCACCTGCCATTCCTGCAATTGGAATTTCATGCCCATAAAATGTTTCAGGAGTTGTATAACCATAAATTTGGGAAGACGGTTTTACTTGAGGAAGCATATTTTCAGGAATATCAAGATAATCAAGAAGTTCTTTATCCCATTTTAAATCATGGATATTATAAATTAAAGTTCTTGAAGCATTTGAATAATCAGTAACATGTACTTTTGAATTTGTAAGTTTCCAGGTAAGCCAGGTGTCTATTGTTCCAAAAAGAAGATCTCCTTTAACAGCCTTTTTTCTTGCATCTCCAACATTATCAAGAATCCATTTAATTTTTGTTCCTGAAAAATAAGGATCAAGAAGAAGACCGGTCTTATCTCTAAAGGTATTTTCCAGCCCTTTTGCCTTGAGTTCTTCACAAATATCTGCTGTCTGCCTTGATTGCCAGACTATGGCATTGTAAATAGGTCTTCCTGTGTTTTTATCCCAGACAACTGTTGTTTCTCTTTGATTGGCAATCCCTATTGCGGCAATTTCCTGGCCAGATACTTTTTTATGAGCCAATGCTTCAGCAACTACAGACTGAACAGAAGTCCAAATTTCCATTGCATCGTGTTCAACCCAGCCAGGCTTTGGAAAAATTTGAGCAAACTCTTTCTGGCTTATATTTATTATTTGTCCCGACCTATCAAAAACAACAGCTCTTGAGCTTGTAGTTCCTTGGTCTATGGCAAGAATATATTTTTTTTCAACCATGACTTTCTCCATATTTTCTTCTAAGCTTAATTAAAGTAGCAAAGACTAACTTTGTATCTGTTTGTAAATTTTTAATCAAAAGTTAATTATCAACATTTAAAGGTTTAATTTCCCAAACTAAAAGATAAAAAAAATTTGTAAAAAAAAGCAACCTACTTTACCCTAAAAACTTATCTCTTTTTTATTGTTTGAGATTAAATTAGGTGATAAAAAATTTTCCAGAAAAAATCAGGAAGTACTTTTAAAACTTTAATTTATATTATGGCAGATTAAATTAAAAAAAGCAGGATAAACAAATTTAACTTGCAAGGAATAATAAAGTGAGTATTTGTAAAAATATGGTGGATTTTAATGTTTCCATCTCAGACCAGGAAAAAGCACTCCATTACAAAATTATGGCTCATTACAATGACAAAGACATTTCAGGCAAGGCGGATATTTTTTTAAAAAAGCTTATCCACTACAAATCACAAAAATGTCAGAAGTGCTGCAGTGTGTATAAAGACTGTATTCACCACTCAATGAAAAATGAAGATATAATTGGTCATCTCAAGTTTTTTTACCCCAATGGATATGATTTTAAACAAGAAAATATGAGACATGGAGTAGGCCAAATAACCCTTGATCATATAATTGAAGATTTACTGAAAATTAATGGAAAAATGATCTATGTATTTTCCACAACAAAATTTATGGAAAATTTCCTAAAAAAGCATGATTTTGAGCATTCATCCCAGTTTGAATTTCAATATTATTTATACCTTCAATAAGCTACCAATTAATCTTTAAAAAAGCACCACTTGAATATATCTATCCTCTGATATATTAAAAAAGAATAAGTTAAATCTTTGCTCAAAAATCAAAAAAATATTTTGCAGGACAAAAAGATATCCATTCATAATTTTATAAAGCAAATGAGCAGACAATTTAGATCAAAGAAATTAATAAAAGTTGCCATTATGATATCTATTACAAAACTGAAAATCTTGGAGATTAAAGGCTGATTCCAGGCTCAGGTACAAAGCAAACCATAGACTTAAGAAATAAAAAAAGCAGGTGAATCTTAATATGAAAATCATCCACACCTCAGACTGGCATTTAGGACGATCTCTTTACGGAAGAAAAAGATACGATGAATTTAAAAATTTTCTTGACTGGCTTCTTGGAATTATTGAAAAGGAAAAAACAGATGCTCTCTTAATTTCAGGAGATATTTTTGATACCTCAACTCCTTCAAACAAAGCCCAGGAGCTTTATTATAATTTTATCTGCAAAGCTTCTTTAATTTGCAAAGGAATTGTAATTACAGCTGGAAACCATGATTCCCCTACTTTTTTAAATGCTCCAAAAACTCTTTTAAAAATATTAAATATTCATGTTAAAGGTTCAATTACAGAAAACCTGGAAGATGAAATTGTTGTTTTAAAAGACAAAGAAACTCCTTTTGCAATAATTTGTGCAGTTCCCTATTTAAGAGACAGGGATATAAGAACAGTAGAAGCTGGAGAAACAGCTGATGATAAAAACTTAAAACTTATCCTTGGAATAAAAAAGCATTATGAAAAAGTATGTTCACTTGCAAAAACAAAACAGGACAAATTAAAATCTAAAGGATATGAAAATATCCCAATTATTGCCATGGGCCATCTTTTTGCTGCAGGAGGAACAACTATAGAAGGGGATGGTGTAAGAGAGCTTTATGTTGGAACTCTTTCAAGAACAGGGGCTGATATTTTTCCTGATTTTCTTGATTACACAGCTCTTGGCCACCTTCATCTCCCTCAAAAAGTTTCAGGAAATGACCATATCCGCTATTGTGGATCTCCAATTCCAATGGGATTTGGAGAAGCAAATCAGACAAAAACAATAATTATTGCTGAATTTAAAAATAAAACTCCTAAAATAAAAGAAATCCCTGTTCCTGTTTTTCAACGCCTTGAAAGAATAAAAGGTTCAATTGATGAAATCTTTAAAAAAATTGAAAACTTAAAAAATCAAAACTCCAATGCCTGGCTTGAAATTGAATACACAGGTTCAGAAGTCCTGGGAAACTTAAGACAAAATATTGAAGAAAAAATTGAAAATACTGAACTTGAAATAAGACGGATTAAAAACAACAAAATAATTGAAAGTCTTAAAAGCTCTGCAAAACATGAGCAAACCCTTGACGATTTGGATCTTAACCAGGTTTTTGAAAAATGCCTTGAAACTTATGAAATTGAAGAAGATGAAAAACAAGAATTAATTTCTGCATACAATTATATAGTTAATAAAATTTTTGAAGAAGATAAAAATGCCGAATAAAAGCAGGTTAAAAAATTGAAAATACTTAAACTTTCCTTTCAAAATTTAAATTCTCTTTATGGAAAATGGGAAATTGACTTTAGTTCCCCTGAATTTGAGTCAAATTCTATTTTTGCACTTACAGGCCCCACAGGTGCTGGTAAATCCACAATTCTTGATGCAATTTGCCTTTCTCTTTACGGAGCCACTCCAAGGCTTGGAAAAATTACCAAATCAACCAATGAAATTATGTCAAGAAACACTGGAGAATGTTTTGCAGAAACAACATTTGAATCATCAAAAGGAAGATTTACCTGTCATTTTTATCAGCATAGAGCAAGAAAAAATCCCAATGGAAACCTTTTAGATTCAAAACATGAAATTTCAGATGCATTAACAGGAAAAGTAATTGAATCAAAAAAGCGTAAGGTTGCAATTGTAATTGAAGAAAAAACAGGAATGGATTTTGACAGATTTACCCGCTCTATTCTTCTTGCCCAGGGAGGATTTGATACATTTTTAAAAGCAGACCCTGAGCAAAAATCAAAAATACTAGAACAAATTACAGGAACTGAAATATATACTCAAATTTCAAAAAAAGTTCATGAAAAACAAAGGGAAGAAGAAAATAAATTAAACGAAATTAAAACCATAATTTCTCAAATCCAAATTCTTTCAAAGGAAGAGGAAGAAGAAATTTCAAAACATATTAAAATAAATCTTGAAAATGAAAAGCAGACTAAAATTCTTTTTGATGGGACCATAAAAAAGCTTAACTGGCTTAAAACAATAGAAAATCTTAGAAAAGAAATTCAGTCTGTTGTTAAAGAATATGAAATTCTTGAAAAAGAACTTGAAACTTTCAAACCCCAAAGAAAAAAAATTGAAGAAGGAAAAAAAGCATTAAATCTTCAGGCAAAATATGAAAACTTAAAGTCTGAAAGAAAAAACCAATTAAAAGATAAAAACAAATCAGAAGATTTAAAAATCCAGCTGCCCTTAAAAAAAGAGCTTCTTGATAGAAAAGAAAAGGAAATTAAAAATCTTGAAAAATTAACCAATGAATTAAAAAACCAATTAAAAGAACAAAAACCTGTTTTCCAAAAAATAAGGCTTTGGGATGAAAACATCAAAGAACTTGAAAAATCAATTAATAATAGTCAAAAAGATTATGATAAAGCCTTTTTTAAATTAAATGAAAACAAAGAGCTTTTCAAAAATAAAGAGCTTGAAATTAATAAAAAAGAAAATTCATTAAAAAAAATAGTTGAAAACCTTGAAGAAACAGAAATTGACGAATCATTGTTTGGTCTTGCTGGAACAATCAATGAAAAACTTGAAAATTTATCCTATTTTGAAAAAAACCATGAAAACCGGCTAGAATTTTTAAATAAAACCAGAGATAAACTTTCAAATAAAAACAAAATTCTTTTAAAAGAATCTGAATATAAAAATCAATTAAATTTAAACTTAGAAAAAATAAGAATTGAAAAAAAAGAAAAAAACAAGATTTTAAAAAATCTTTTGAACGGCAGACTTTTAAGGGAATACAGAGAAAAAAAAGAGTTTTATTTAAAGGAATTATATTATCAGGAAAAAATAATAAAGCTTGAAGATGAAAGAAAAAAACTTGAAAAAGGAAAGCCCTGCCCTTTGTGCGGTTCTTTAAGCCATCCTTATTGTGAAGAAAATATTTTAGAAATTAATGAAACCGAAAAAAAAATAAAAGAAATTGATCATTTAATTAAAAATGCAGAATCTTTGGAAACTCAAATAAAAGAATTAGAACAAAAAGAAAGCAAACTGAGTGAAAATTTAAATCTTGTTAAAAAAAACCAAGCTGTTTTTTCAAATGAAATAACAAATCTTAAAACTTTAATTAAATCCCTTGAAAATGAACTTGAAGATTTAAATAAAAACATAACTTCCCTTAAAAACAATCTTTTTAATGAATTAAAGCCTTTTGAAATAAATGACCTTAAAAATCCGGAAAAAATAAAATCAGAACTTAATAAAAAACTTGAAAAAAGAACAATTGCAAAAAAATCAAAGGAAGCTCTTGAGTCAGAACTTAATAAATTAAAACCAGATATTAAACATATTGAAGGACTTATTGAAACAGGCAATACCAACCTAAAAGAAAAAAAAGAAACTCTTGAAAAAATAAAAAATGAATGTCAGAAAAAACTGGAAACAAGAAATAATATATTTGGAACAAAAAACCCTGACATTGAAGAAGAAAAGTTTGAAACTAAAACTTTAAAAGCATTAGAAAATGAACAAAAGGAAAAGGAAAACTATTTAAAAGAAAAACAGAATCTAAAATCAATTCAAAAAAACATTGAATCCTTAAAAACAGAAATTGAAAAAAGAGAAAAATCTCTTTTAAAAATGGAGCATAATTTTACATTTGAGCTAAAAAATTCAGGTTTTGAAAATGAAAAAAGTTTCATTGAAAAAAGCTTATACATAAAAGAACTTGATGATCTTGAAAAAAAAGCAGCTAAACTTGACAATACAAAGGTTTCAATAGAGTCAAAAATAGATGACAGAACAAAAAGGCTTGAAACAGAACTTGAAAAAAACCTTACAGATTCACCCTTTGAAGAGCTTGACCAAAAAAGAATAGATCTTGATGAAAACTTAAAAACTCTTCAAGCTGAAACAGCAGAAAAAAATCACAAATTAAAAGAAAACAAAACCTCAATGAAAAAATCAGAAGAATTAATTGAAAATCTTGAAACACAAAAGTTCGAATATTCAAAATGGGGAAAGCTCCATCACCTCATTGGTTCAGCTGACGGGAAAAAATACAGAAATTTCGCCCAGGGGCTTACCTTTGAACTAATGGTAAGTCATGCAAATATCCAGCTTGAAAAAATGTCTGACAGATACCTTCTTCTAAGAGATAAAGATCAGCCTTTAGACCTTAATGTAATTGATAATTATCAGGCCGGAGAAATCAGATCCACAAAAAATCTTTCAGGAGGAGAAAGCTTTGTTGTAAGCCTTTCACTTGCACTTGGACTTTCAAAAATGGCAAGTGAAAAAGTAAGGGTGGACTCACTTTTTCTTGATGAGGGTTTTGGTACCCTTGATGATGATGCTCTTGATACTGCCCTTGAAACACTTGCTTCTCTGGAGGAGGAAGGAAAGCTTATAGGAGTTATTTCCCATGTATCTGCTTTAAAGGACAGAATACCTGTGCAAATTCAGGTAAATCCAGTCTTAGGAGGAAAAAGTTCTATTTCAGGCCCAGGATGCGTAAAGCTTTAAATCTTAAATATCACTTAAAAAAATCAAGCCCCTGATACTTTGGAAAACAGGTTAATCACCATAACTCCAGAAACTATAAGACCAAGTCCGCAAATAGCCGGCAAATCAAGTTTTTGCCCAAAAACAATCCAGGATGTAATTGTTATTAAAACAATACCAATTCCTGCCCAGATAGCATAAGCAACCCCAACTGGAATCACTTTAATAGAAAGAGATAAAAAATAAAAAGCAAACCCATAGCCGGTTATAACAACTAAAGATGGAATAAGCTTTGTAAATTCTTCACTTGCTTTAAGGGCTGATGTTGCAAAAACTTCACAAACAATTGCAATTGCAAGAAAAACCCAGTATTTTAACATTTAGACTCCAGAATCTTCTAAGTTTTAATTGTGCTTTTTCCCACACCTGATTATAATTGACAAATACTTACCAAGTAAAAAAGCATTGCCATTAATTTTTGTCAATCAGATTAACTTTGCAATCTTTTTTATAGTCAAACCCATACTCATAAATAAAAAGAGGTAAAAATGAAAAATTTCTTCAAAACAACATTGTGCTTTTTTGCTGGATCAACCATTGCAATTTCAACTTCTTTTGCTTTTAATGAGGGAACAGACAAAGGAGTTGCTAATATTTTAAATACACGATGTACTGCCTGCCACGGGATTGAAAAAGTAATGAAGGCAGACCATGATAAAAAAGGATGGGAAAACACCATAACAAGAATGAACAATAAGAAAAAGTTTGGTAAAAGACTTGACCCAAAACAAATTAAAGACCTGGCTGAATATATTTCAAGCATAAAATAGTTTTTTTCAATTTAAATAAATGATAAAAACTTTAAAACATTTTTTCAATTAACTTTTCTTGAAATTCCAGAACATCTTCAGAAACTGACAAAAGAATTTCCTCAGATTTATCAAAGTCAAGCACTCTAAAATTTTCAAGCCTTGGCTTTATATAAATCTCAGGGGGATTTCTTCTGATTTTTTCTGCTGTAATTGAAGTTTGCATGATCTGAAAAGTGTTTAAGAGAGTTCCAATTACACCTGCAAAATTATTATCAGATTTTGGAGTTTTTTCTCCTGAAACATCAATTGCGGCAACAAAGTCGCACTCTTCTCTAATTATATCAAAAGGAAGAGGGTTAACCACGCTTCCGTCAATAAGTATTCTTTTTCCTATTTTAACCGGAGAAAAAACTCCAGGCATGGAAATAGAAGCTCTTAAGGCAGGAATAAGAGGACCTTTGGAAAAAACAATTTGTTTTCTTTCCCAAAAATCAGCTGCAACAATTTTTAAAGGAATTTGAAGGTCTTCAAAATATTTTACTTTTAAATTTTCCTCTAAATATTTCTCCACCCCATCTCCGCTAAAAATACCTGATTGTTTGAACTTAAACAAATCCATAAATTTAAAAAGTCCCAAAAACTTAAGACCTTTTATTTTTTCATGGATTTCCTCCCCAGACATTCCAGAAGCATAAAAAGCACCGGCTACGGCCCCTATACTTGTCCCAGAAATTATTGAGGGAGTTAATTCAAGCTCGTCAAGAACTTTTAAAAAAGCAAGATGAGAAACTCCTTTAGCACCACCGCCTCCAAGAGAAATTCCAAGTTTTTTCATCAGCACTCCTATAAAACAGGTGAAAAAAGACTTGAAAGTCTTACTATCAACCTAAAAAACCAACTATTATGTTTTCTATCAGGGTAAACAACAAGTTCAGACATTAAAATATCTTGTTCAAGCATCATTGCCACATCCTCGGCAAAAGACTTATCTTTGACAAGAAAGTTCATTTCAAAATTAAGATAAAAAGATCTATTGTCAAGATTAGCACTTCCCACCCCTGCCCATTCATCATCAAAAAGAATCACCTTTTGGTGCATAAATCCAGGAGTATATCTGTAAACTTTTATTCCGTTTATAAAAAGTCTTGGAAGGTATGAAAAAGAAGCAAGATAAGGAATTTTTTTATCAGGAAGGCCCGGAAGGATTATTTTAACATCAACCCCTCTTAATGCAGCAAGTTGTAAAGCTTCAACAATAGAATGATCCGGCACAAAATATGGACTTGTAATCCAGATTCTCTTTTCAGCGGAGCCTATGGCATTGAGAAAAAAAAGAAGACAGGTGTCCAGCCTATGACTTGGATCTGTAGGAACTGGAAGAGCAGATACATCTCCCTTTTCAGAAATATAAGCCTTGTTTGAAAGTTCAAGAACTTTCCTTGAAGCCCAAAACCAGTCTGAGATAAATGTAAGCTGAATTCCTAAAACTGAAGGTCCTTCAATATAAACATGGGTATCTCGCCATTCGCCGTACTTCCTTGTTTTTTGAACATACTCCTTACCTACGTTGTGTCCTCCTACAAAAGCTGATTTCCCGTCTATAACAACAATCTTTCTATGATTCCTGAAATTAAGCTGAAATCTGTTTCTTTTCCCCCTTGTAGTAAAAAAGGGTCTTATATCAACCCCTGCTGACTTAAGCTCATTAATATAATTCTTACCCAGCTTTCTTGAGCCAATTTCATCATAGATAAAATAAATTGAAACTCCCTGATTGGCTTTTTTTACAAGAATGTCTTTTAATTTTTTTCCAATTAAATCATTTCTTACAATAAAAAACTCAATCAAAACATAAGATTTTGAATTTTCAATAGAATGAAAAAGTGCTTCAAAAGTAGCTTTACCATTAATTAAAAGTTCTACGTAGTTACCTGAAGTAAAAGGCATCCCTGCAATATATGAAAAAACATTTGAAATACTTTTATCCTCTTCTGATTCATGGGTTAATGCAAAAGAATGTTTTTTCATTTCATAAAGAATTCTTCCAGCAAGATTACTTGAAAGCATATTCCCTGCTCTTAATGCCTCAACATAACCATTGAATCTATTCCTGCCGAAAAGCCAATACAAAGGAAGACCAAGCCAGGGAAAAGTTATGAGCACAATTGCCCAGGCAATCGCACCCTGTGAAGTTCTTGAATTAAGGACAGAATGAAGTGCAGTCAATATTCCTGTAATTTCAACAATAATAAAAATTGATGCATAAACAGCTGCAAAAAAAGACAATTACCAGCCTCATGAATTAAGTATTAAGAGAGTTTGAATTATTAAGAAATTGTACAATAAGTATTGTAATTTACAAATTTATTTTTTGGAAGGAATGTTATGGGGTGAGTGAAGGGGCTCGAACCCTCGACAACCAGGACCACAACCTGGGGCTCTGCCAGCTGAGCTACACCCACCATAATAACAAGAATTGTTTAACAGGTAGTTTTCTTTTAGGCAAGTCTTTTTTTAGTATTTATCAAATTTTCTTCTGGAACAAGGTATTTTTGCAAATGATCCTTGCTAACAAAAGTATCAACATTGACCCCTTAGACATAATATATTAATCTTACAAAACTTAAACAAAACAATCTTTAGATAAAAAACTATAATATTGTGATTGACCTGAAACTAAAATTTTTGTTTAAGTTCTAAATAACAATTGAAATCAAACAATTTAAACACCGAAAGCAGAGGTGTAAAAATAGTGAAAGAATTAATACTTGGTACCGCAGGGCATATAGATCATGGAAAGACAAGCCTTGTAAAGGCACTTACAGGAACCAATACTGACAGGCTGAAAGAAGAACAAAAACGAGGGATAACAATAGAGCTTGGATTTGCTTCTCTTGACCTCCCTGAAGGAACCCATCTTGGAATTATTGATGTTCCCGGGCATGAAAAGTTTGTCAAGAATATGGTTGCAGGAGCCTCAGGAATTGATCTTGTTGCAATGATAATTGCAGCTGATGAAGGAGTAATGCCTCAAACAAGGGAACACATGGATATCTGCTCTTTGCTCGGTATCAGACACGGGCTTACAATTGTAACAAAAGCAGATCTGGTTGATGAGGAATTAAAAGAGCTTGCTAAAGATGATATTAATGATTTTATTCAAGGTACTTTTCTTGAAGATTCACCTGTAATCTTTGTCTCCTCCCACACAGGAGAAGGTTTTGATGAATTAAAAAAAGAACTTGAAAAAATCTCCAATCAAATTCCATCCAAAGAAAAATCATGGTTTTATAGACTCCCCATAGACAGAGTTTTCACAATGAAAGGGTTTGGAACCATAATCACAGGTACTTCACTTTCAGGTGAAATTGAAATAGGAGAAACTATTACAATTTATCCTAAAGGGACAAAAACTAAAGTAAGGGGACTTCAAACCCACAACCAAAATGTTGAAAAAGCTTTTGCAGGAATGAGAACCGCTGTAAACCTTCAGGGAATTTCAAAGGGTATGATTGAAAAAGGGGAAATAATTGCAACAAAAGACTCGCTCACCCCTTCATATATGATTGACGCCTACTTCACCTATCTTAGTTCAAACAAAAAACCTTTGAAAAACAGAACAAGAATAAAATTTCACTCTGGCACCTCTGAAAACATGGGGAATATTATTTTGCTAGATAGGGAATTTGCCGAACCAGGAGAAACTATTCCTGTCCAATTCAGACTTGAATCTCCTGTTTGCTGCGTCAAAAACGATGGATTTGTTGCAAGATCCTATTCCCCTGTCTACACTCTTGGCGGCGGATTTGTACTAAATCCAGTTCCCGCAAAACACAAGCGATTCAATGAAGAGACAAAAGAACTTTTTGAAAATCTAAAAAACGGTTCCACACCTGAAAAAATTCTTGCTGTTATTAAAAATTCAGGATTTAGAGGAAGTGATTTAAGACAGCTTTCCATCTGTACCCAAATTCACGGAAAAAAACTTGATCAAGAAATTTCTCTTCTTCTTTCAAAAAATTTAATAGTCACTACCGATAAAGAAAATCCAAAATATTTCCATAAAGATATTTTTGAAACAATTTGCAATGAAATCAAATTAAAAATTGAAGATTTTCATAAAAAAAATCCAATGAAGGAAGGAATAAATAAGGATGAGCTTATCCATCTCCTTAAAAAAGGGATAAATGATAAAATATTTTTAAAAGGAATAAATTCTCTTGTCAAATCAGGAGAAACTATAATGGATAAAAATATAATAAGACTTTCAGCTCACAAGATATCGGTACAAAAGGACATAAAAGATATAAAAAACAAAATTGTCAATGAATATAAAACTTCAGGGCTGACTCCCCCTTATTTTAAAGAGATGGAAAAAAAATACAGCCTTGATAAGAATACTGCAATTGATGTTCTATCACTGATCTTAAAAGAAAATCTTCTTGTCAAAGTTAAAAACGACCTCTTTTTTTATTATCAAGGGATTGAAAACCTCAAAAAAAATGTTATTAAATACTTTGAAGATAATCAGGAAATGACAGCACCTGATTTTAAAGATATAACCGGCGGAGTTTCCAGAAAATATCTAATTCCGCTTCTTGAATACCTTGATATGGAAAAAATCACCATTCGAATTGGTGATATCAGAAAATTAAGAGGATAAATATAAATTTAAGGGGAACAACCACATGTTTAATAAAATGGACAATTTTAAGTATTATGCAGCTGTAAGAATAGGAGCGGGAGTTGTTGCCGTTATTGTTTTTCTCTGGATATTAAGCCTGATTTTCAATGCCTCGGACAAAACTGTTGAGGAGTTTATAAACACAGAAAAAACAAAGGTTTCTGATATAAAAACGGGCTCAAAAAAAACCACCACCCAATACAGAGAAGATATAATAGAACAAACAAAAGAAAATATCGATTTCCTTAGTGAAGAAAACCTTATCAGCACAACCCAGGCAAAAGACCAACCCGTAAGCCAAAAAGAAATACCGCCACAAGCATTTAATCAAAAAGAATCTCCATACCAAGTCAGAAGCGAACCTAGACCTGATGTTTCAGGGTGGACTTTTGTGGAATCAACAGTTGCTCCTTTATCATATGAATTATATGAAAGGTTTTTAGGCTGGAGACCTAATGATATTTTGATCGGAAGATTTACAGACAATGTCAATAACTTCCAAAAAGGAGTGCTGGAAGTTACCAGAAGAACAGTGGTAAAACTTACTGAAGAAATTTCAAGAACCGGGTCAAGTGAGTCTTTTAATAGAAACCTGGAAAATGCTATGAACTGGTTAATGATCAAGCCCGAAACTTTCTGGTTCCCTTCAGCCGAAGGAAAATACAAGGCAGCAATAAATTCAATAAGAATTTATCAGGATCAGCTTATTAAAAAAGAGGCCAGATTCTATAATAGAACAGACAATCTTATTCCGCTTTTAAAAGCATATAGAAACCTCTTGGGAAGCTGCGACGACAACCTTATAAAAAAATATGAAGATAATGGAGATCCTGTAAGTTTTTTTGACTCAGACGATTATTTCTATTATGCAAAAGGTGTGTCCAGATCAATGGCTCATATTTTAAAATCAATTGAACACGAATTTGAAGGTGTTTTAAAAAGCAGAAATGCAATAGAATCTCTTCAACACGCAATCCTCTCCCTTGGTGAAGCAGATGAACTAGAACCATGGATAATACTTAACAGCGACTTAAACGGAATTTTTGCAAACCACAGGGCAAATCTTGCCACAAAAATAAGTCATGCAAGATTTTATATTGGAGTTCTTATAGTTACACTTTCAACTTGATTTGAAAATATTTTCAGTTCTATGGCTATTTTCTTTCAAACAGTTTCTCAGCTAAAAAAAATTTAAAGCTGACAATAACAAAGGCCCGGCTTATCACCGGGCCTTCTTATTAAACATTTTCAATAAACTTAAGACTTATATAATCAGAAAAAAGAAATCCCCTTTCAGTTAAAACAAGAAAATCACTGGAAATTAAAATCAGTTCTTCTGATAAAAAGAATTTTATTGCAAAATCAAACTTAAATAAAAAATCTTCATTAAACAAAGTTTTATATCTTACCAAATCAATTCCTTTTGAAGTTCTAAGTCCAAGAAAAACAAACTCGGTTTTTTGTTGCTCCAGATCCATTTCTTCATAAAAGATCCCCTTTGTTTTTGAATTTATTATATTTGAATACCAAAGTTCAAAAGATGGGGGTTCACTCCATCGCCTTCCCTTAAAAAAAGAATGGGCTGAAGGTCCAAAACCAATATAAGGACTAAAATTCCAATGTTTTTGATTATGCCTTGAAAAAAACTTTTCACTTTTGGCAAAATTTGAAACTTCATAAAACTTATAGCCATTTGAACCAAGAAATTGAAGAACTGTCAAAAAAAAATCAGCTGAAATTTCTTCTGAAAGCATTTGAATTTCGTTTTTTTCATACATTGAATAAAATTTTGTATTTTTTTCTAAAGTCAGCATATAGGCAGAAATATGCTCAGGATTCAAAGAAACCAAAGAACTTAAATCGGTTAATAAATTTTCTTTAGTTTGAAAAGGAAGGGCATAAATTAAATCAAGGCCTATATTAAAAAACCCTGAATCTCTTGCCATAAAATATGTTTCTTCAGCCTTTTTAGATGAATGAATTCTTCCAAGAAGTTTTAAATTTTCATCATCAAAAGACTGAACTCCTATATTCAGCCTGTTTACTCCTGTTTTAAAAAGCCTTTGAAAATAATTTTTAGAAATTGTTCCAGGGTTTAACTCAAGTGTTATCTCCAAATCATCTGCAACTTTAAATGTAGATTTGATCTTTTGAATAATTTTTTCAATATAATCCGGAGGAAGAACAGAAGGAGTTCCTCCCCCGAAATAAATAGAATCTGCAATAGGTAAGTTTAAAGCAAAATTGTCAATAGATTTTATAACTGCCTCAAAGTATTCCTCAAATCTTTTTTCCTCAATTGAATAAAAATCACAATAACTGCATTTTTTTACACAAAAGGGAACGTGAATATAAATTCCGGCCCTTGAATTTTCGCAGTCTTCAAAACCCTGCATCAGATAAATCGTTTCATAAGTTCTGCAATTACAAAATCAGCATTTTCAGGTGTCATTTTAAATTTTGTAGCAGTTTCTGCGGCTCTTTCATATCTTGATTTGTCAGTCATATCCATCACACCCCTGAAAAGCCCGGTTCGTCTTCCTATCTGATAAACCATTTTATCATAATCGCTTAGACTTAAAAATTTATCTATTTTTGAAAGCATTTCATCTTTATCTTCAGACAGCTTCCCCTTTATATCCTCAAAAAGATTTAAAACATGGTCGCTTACAATATTTGAATCCATAGGATTTAAATTTTCTATAAAAAGTTTCAATTCTTCAGCACATTCAAGGTCAGTAAGTTTTTCAAACTTTTTTTCCTCCAAATCTTTGAAAAGAGGAGTTTGGTTTGGAATGGCAAGGGTTCTTACCCTTATAAAATCAGGAATTATCTGATTTAAAGCATCAGCTGTTTCAAGGGCATGCTCTTTTGAATATTTTTTCCCTCCAAGTCCGGGCATTACATATTCGGAAAGGGAAATTCCACTTTTTTTAACTTTTTGACCTGCAATTACATGGGTCTTTTTGTCAGCTCCTTTTTCTATCATTTTAAGAACATTATCAGAACCAGACTCCATTCCTATATGAATTCTGTTAAGTCCGGCATCCTTAAATCTTTTTAAATCTTCATCAGAAATTTTGGCTATTGTAGTAGACCTTGCATAGCTTGTTATTCTTTTAACATATGGGAATTTAGCCATTATTCTATCAAGGATAATAACAAGATCATCTGGTTTTACTATCAATGAATTAGCATCCTGAAGAAAAACAGATTCCCTGCCCCCTGACATCCAGTTAAGAGCCGCATAAAGGGCATCATAGTCCTTTTCCTCTAGATTTTGCCCCGCCTTTTGCACCATCTCTCTTGTTATTGCAGAACCTTGTGTTAAAGAATCTAGTTTTTGAATTATTTCAGCCACCGTATCAATATCTTTTAAAACATGCTCTATGGGTCTCCTTGAAAACTTTGCCCCTTTGTAAACAGGACAAAACCTGCATTTGTTCCAGGGACAATTTCTAGTTACCCGTATCAGAAGAGACATTGCTTCACTTGGGGGCCTTATTGGTCCTTGTTCAAAACCTGAATATTTTTCTATATTTTTCATAATTTCTCCTTATATTTTTATTTAATTTTATCTGTTTGCTTTGATAAATTTTCTTTTGTATATACAAATTGTTAAACATTAATATTTAAAGCCAAGTTTAAAGAGTTAAATTTATGATTCAAAAATTCAAATTTTTTTTAAAAATAGGTTCACTGCTTATATTAACCACTTTTTTGCTGGTTGCACTTATTTTCTTTTATCAGATTAAAACCTTTTCAAAAACTCCAGGTTCAATTTCTGAAGATCAAGAAATCATAATCACCATAAACAAAGGCGACAGCCTTAACAAAGTAATTAGTATTCTTGAACAAAATCAATTAATTTCAAGTTCACTAAAATTTAAAATTTATGCAAAATTTAATAAAAAAGATAAAAAAACCCAGGTGGGAGAGTATTCATTTAAAAAAACCATGACCCCGGAAGAAATTTTAAATTCTTTGTCATCAGGAGCTATAAAGCTAAGAAAAACAACCATTCCCGAAGGTTATACCATAGCCCAGATTGCAAAAGAGCTTGAAGATAACAAAATATGCAAAAAAGACGAGTTTGTAAAACTTTCTAATGACAATAAGCTCCTCAAACAATTTGGAATAAAAGGCCCAAGTTTTGAAGGATATCTTTTTCCAGAAACCTATTTTTTTGCAAAAAACACAAAGGCTGAAACTGTTATAAAAACAATGATTGGAAATTTTTTTAAAATTTATTCCACCAAGTTTTCAAAACGAGCCAAAGAACTTGGAATGAGCGATCATGAAATTATAATCCTTGCATCTATAATAGAAAAAGAAACAGGAAGCAAAGATGAGCGGACAATTGTTTCCTCAGTCTTCCATAACAGACTAAAAAAACAAATGAGGCTGGAAACAGATCCAAGCGTAATTTACGGAATAAAAGATTTTGACGGTAATATCACAAGGGCAGATCTAAGAGAACCAACTCCTTACAACACATATATAATTAAAGGTCTTCCTCCAGGACCAATAGCCAATCCAGGATTAAAATCCATAGAAGCAGCTCTTTATCCAGCAGACACAGAGTTTTTATTTTTTGTTTCAAAAAAAGATGGCACTCATTATTTTTCAAAAACATATAAAGAGCATAAAAAAGCTGTTGAAAAATTTCAGCTTGGGAGATAAGTTTTGGACAAATCTTTAAAATACATTGAAATGTGCGAAAAAGCTCTGGAAATCCAACAAGAATGGATTCCATCAAAAGGTGATTGGTACTCACTACCAAATAAAACTGTTGAAATATGTATAGAAGACGAAATGCCAAGAACACTTACCAAAAACTATCTTGAAATATCTTCCAATAATAAAAAGATAATCACTCTTACAAAAAGAACATGGCTTCCAAGACAGGATCAGCTGATAGTGTTATCCAAACTGCCTGGAATAAGATTTTCAAAAAACACCCTTATTTTTCTTAACTGGGCCAATAGAAAAGGGCCCGACGAAATAACTCCAAATAAGCACAGATTTGATACTCTTGAAAAAGTAAGGCTTTCCTATCTTATGGAATTTAAACATAAAAAAACCTGGTACAATAACTCCTGGTACCCAATGGGTAAAAACCCAGCATAAGGATTGAAATGAGCTTTAATTTAGAAAATTATTCTGAAGAGTTTTTAGCAGGACAAAAAATAATCACAGGTTTAAAATCAGACAACCTTGATTTTGAAACAAAAAAATTTTTTTTAAAATTAAAGCCCGGCGGAATAATTCTTTTTAAAAGGAACATAAAAAACCCTTCCCAACTTAAAAGTTTAATTTCAGATATTTTAGAGCTTTTTGAAATTAAAAAAATACCAAAGCCTTTTATTTCAATTGATCAGGAAGGGGGAATGGTTGCAAGACTTAAAGAGCCTGAGTTTAAAGAATTTCCTTCAATAGAAACAATAACTGACACAAATAAAGCAAAAGAACACGGCTATGAAATGTCAGAATTTTTAAAAGAGTTTAATATAAATATGAATATGGCTCCTGTTTTAGATATTTCAGATCTCAACCCTTTAAGCATAATGAAAAAAAGGGCTTTTAAAGGAAGTCCGCAAAAAGTGTCAGAGCTTGGAGTTACAATGATAAAAGCATATATGGAAAAAGGAGTGATTCCGGTTGGAAAGCACTTTCCTGGAATTGGCAATACAACCCTTGACTCCCATGAAGTTTTACCTGAATATGACAAAAACTATGAATTCATGAAAAAAAACGATATTTTACCATTTGAAAAGGCTGTAAAATCAGGAGTTCCAGCCCTTATGTTTTCTCATATTCTCTACAAAAAAATTGACAACTTATGGCCTGCCAGTCTTTCAGAAAAAATATCTAAAAATATCTTAAGAAAAAGTCTTGGTTTTGAAGGTATAGCCATGACTGATGACCTTGATATGAATGCTGTAAAATTAGATTTTGAAACTTGTGCTAAACAAATAATCAAAGCTGATATTGATATTGCCCTTATTTGCAACAGCTTTGACAAAACAGAAAAAATTCATTCAATATTTAGGAAAAAACTTTTGGATGGGAACCAGGAGATCTTAAAAACAATCCAAAGGATATTTAAAATCAAAAACCTTTTTTTAACTTAAAAAGAGCCCTTGGATAAACCTCTTCATCAAAACTTGCGAGTTTGTTCTTCATAAATTTATAATAACCTGCACAACCAATCATTGAACCATTGTCTCCGCAAAGTGAAACAGAGGGAAGGAAAAGTCTGAAACCTTTTTTGGGAAGTCTTTTTCCAAGTTCAGCTCTAAGTCCTGAATTTGCAGCAACTCCACCGCAAAGGGCAAAATCCCCGCATTTATATTTTTCCATCGCCATTATGCTTTTTTTTACAAGAACATCTTTTACTGAGTCCTGAAATCCGGCTGCAATATGGGGAATTTCCTTTTCAATTTTATCTTGAGGAATTGAATCAATAAGCCGTCTCACTGCACTTTTAAGCCCACTGAAACTAAAATCAAAACTGCCTTTTTCAAGCCAGGCCCTGGGGAATGGATATTTTCCAGGATCTCCGTTTTTTGAAATTTCATCTATGATTTTTCCTCCAGGGTAACCAAGCCCAAGCATTTTTGAAACTTTGTCATAGGCTTCTCCTGCAGCATCATCCCTTGTACTTCCAATTATTTCATAGGAAAGATGATCTTCTACAAAATAAAGGGAAGTGTGCCCTCCCGATGCAAGAAGAGCTACATATGGAAAGTTTGGAGCTTTTTCTTCAAGAAAAACAGACATTAAATGGCCATGGAGGTGATCAACTCCTGTAAATTTAAGATTTGATGCAAATGCAAATCCTTTTGCAAAACAAAAACCCACAAGAAGAGAACCGATAAGTCCGGGCCCTTGAGTTGCAGCCACCCCATAAAGATCTTCAGATTTAACTCCGGCCTGATCCAAGGCATTGAAAACCACATCTGAAACTGCCTCAAGATGCTTTCTTGAGGCAATTTCGGGAACCACCCCTCCATAAAGAGAATGGTCATCTATTTGAGAAGATATTATGGAAGAAAGGACTTTTTTTCCGTTTAAAACAACAGAAGCAGCAGTTTCATCACAAGAGGATTCAATCCCTAGAACAAGCATTTTATTTTTTCCATTGAACCTGGGCTTCATCATTATCTCTATTAAAAATTTCTCCTATGATAAAAGCCTTGTCGTTTTCTGCACTCAGCCTGTGAACAATATCTTGAGCACTTGTTTCGTCCGCAATAAGAGCCATTCCAATTCCGCAGTTAAATGTTTTAAGCATCTCCATTTCATCAATTTTACCTGCTTGCTGAAGAAAATGAAAAATCGGCTGCCTTTCCCAGGAATCTTTGTCAAGAACTGCTTTGCATGCACTTGGAAGAATTCTGGAAATATTATCTTCAAAACCTCCTCCGGTAATATGGGAAAGACCATAAACATTGATTTCTCTTAAAAGAGACATTATGGTTTTAACATAAATTCTTGTAGGCTTAATCAGCTCTTCACAAAGAGTACAGCCAAGATCTTCCACATAATCATCAAGCTTGAGTTTTAAATGATCAAAACAAACCTTTCTTACAAGAGAATATCCATTACTATGGATTCCCGAGGAAGCAATGCCTATGATTTTATGGCCTACCCTGATTCCAGAACCGTCAACTATTTTATGATCATCAACTATTCCAACTGAAAAACCTGCAAGATCGTAGTCTCCTTCTTTATAAAGACCGGGCATTTCTGCTGTTTCTCCGCCTATAAGAGAGCATTCAGCCTCAATGCACCCATTGGAAATACCTTCAACTATGCTTACTGCAACATCTTCATCAAGTTTTCCTGTGGCAAGATAGTCTAGGAAAAAAAGAGGCTTGGCTCCCTGAACAATGATGTCGTTCACACACATGGCAACAAGATCAATGCCTATAGTATTGTGAATATTGCTCATCTGCGCAATTTTAAGTTTTGTACCTACTCCGTCTGTAGAACTTACCAGAACAGGACTTTTCATATTTGAAAGATTAGGCGAATAAAGCCCTCCAAATCCACCTATATTACCCATTACTCCGGTTCTCGGTGTTTTAGCCACCAGATCCTTAATTTTTTTAACAAACCTGTTTGCCTTGTCAATATCAACACCTGCATCAGCGTAAGTAAGCCCTTTTTCTGTCATTTTTCTTTTTTAACCTCTTTATAAATTTTTGTTATTGAAAAATAGATTTTTTAATCTTAAAAGTCAAAAACAATTTTTGACTTATTTTTATTATTAGGGTAACAAATACAGGCTATTTAATGAACTTTTTAACAGGTGGGCAAATGAAAAGAATCTGTCTTGGACTATTAGGATGCGGAACAGTAGGTAAAGGTGTGGTAAATCTCCTTGAAGAAAACGCATCTTTGCTTGAGTCAAAACTTGGTTGCAGCCTTTTTTTAAAAAAAATTGCAGATCTAAATTTAAACGAGATCAAAGATATTCTACCCAAAGGAACAGAATTTACAGACAATCCTTTTGAGGTAACTGACGATAAAGAAATTGATATTGTAATTGAGCTTATAGGCGGAACAGACATAGCCCAGGAACTGATAATTCGTTCAATAAATAATAAAAAAAATGTTATTACTGCAAACAAAAACCTTCTTGCAGTCAATGGTTCCAGAATTTTTGAAGAAGCTTCAAAAAACGGTGTTGAAATAGGTTTTGAAGCAAGTACAGGCGGCGCAATGCCTGTTATCAAAACCATGAGAGAATCTTTGTGCGGAAACAAAATACTTGAAACCGCTGGAATATTAAACGGAACCTGTAATTATATCCTTTCAAAAATAACAAACGAAAACATCAGTTTTGAAACAGCTCTTTATCAGGCACAAAAAAATGGGTTCGCAGAAAAAGACCCTTCCCTTGATATTAACGGAGATGATACAGCCCATAAGCTTTCAATAATTTCATCAATTGCCTATGGAACCAAAATAAATTTTTCTGATATTTATATTGAAGGCATTACTGGAATTTCCGCTGAAGATATAGAAAATGCAAGAGACTTTGGGTATAGAATCAAACTGATGGCAATCTCAAAAAATCATGGGGACAGCTTTGAGGCAAGGGTTCACCCAACAATGATACCCTATAATCATCTTCTTGCAAAAATTGACGGTGCTCTAAACGCCATAAGCATTCACGGTGATGCTTCAGGTGAAATCATTTTAAGCGGAGCAGGTGCTGGAATGATGCCCACTGCAAGTGCTGTTGTTTCAGATATTTGTGATCTAGCCAGAAATATAAGTTCAGGAATTTCCTCTAGAATACCTTCCCTTTCATTTATGCCGGAAAAGCTTAAGGAAATTCCTATTGTAAAAATTTCAGAAATAACCTGTAAATATTATATGAGACTTACAGCCAAAGACTCTCCTGGAGTATTGTCCAAAGTTTCAGGAATTTTGGGAGATTTTGGAATAAGCATAAAAAGCGTTCACCAAAAAGGAAGAGATGAAAACACAATAGGCGTTCCCATTGTTATGATAACCCACAAGGCAAAGGAATCAGATATTCAAAAAGCAGTAAAAGGAGTAGGAAATCTAGATGATATTCTTGAAAAGCCTGTTATCATAAGAATTGAAGATGAATTCTAATCCAGGAGAAAATTATGAAACTTGTTTGTTCTGATCTTGAAGGAGTTTTTGTACCAGAAATCTGGATCAATGTTGCAGAAAAGACAGGGATTAAAGATTTAAGGCTTACAACAAGAGATATTTCAGACTACGACGAACTAATGGCCTACAGACTAAAGATTTTAGACAGAGAAGGCCTCAAACTCAGTGACATTAAAGATGTAATTACAACAATAGAACCCCTTCCCGGTGCAAAGGAGACAATAAAGTGGATAAAAGAAAGAACTCAATTTATTGTTCTTTCTGATACATTCGAGGAGTTTGCCAAGCCTTTAATGGAAAAGCTCAATTACCCCACCCTCTTTTGCCACAGTCTTAAAATAGACAAAACAGGAAAAATAACTGACTATATTTTAAGGCAAAATGACCAAAAAACAAAAGCTGTAAACGCATTTAAAAGTCTTAATTATGAAGTTTTTTCATTTGGAGATTCATTCAATGATACAGGGATGCTCCAAGCTTCTGATTCATCATGCTTTTACAACCCTCCTGAAAAAGTTATAAAAGAATTTCCAAAAATTCCTGTTGCAAAAGATTATGAAGAATTAAAAAAATTTATAACAGCTTTCCTGGATTAATAAGCCATGGACGAACTTCCGTTAAAAATTAAAGACGATAACTTTATAATCAACCTTCATGTCCAGCCCAAAGCTTCAAGAAACGAGGCCTCGGGCATTTACAACAATGCTTTTAAAGTAAAAATAAAAGCACCTCCTGTTGACGGAGCAGCTAATAAGGAATGCATTAAATTTTTATCCAAATCCTTAAAAATCCCTAAAACTTCTATTTCAATTGTTTCAGGAGAAACAGGGAGGAATAAAAAATTGTCAATAAACAAACCAAAAAATCAAACAATTAAAGAGTTTAAAGAAAAGATACTCGCTTTTTTAAAATAGGTAAACAAAGTCGGAAAGTCGGACTAAATTTAAAATGCAATTTATCTTAATATAAACAGCACCATATAAGATTATTACAATTTTTTTAAAAAAACATTATAATAATCATTGACTTAAAAAGTAAAACAACCTATATTGCGTTTTGTTGATGCGGGGTGGAGCAGTCTGGTAGCTCGTCGGGCTCATAACCCGAAGGTCGATGGTTCGAATCCGTCCCCCGCTACCAAAAAGATAAATAACGGGTCAGAGTATTCTGACCCTTTTTTTATTTTGGGGACACAATGAACAATCCTTATTCCAACCGAAATTCCTACAGAAAGCTTATAAGCAAAAAACATTTTTTTTCTTTTCAAATTTCAATAGAAGAAACAGATATCCATATCCAAGTTCCAAAAAACGGCCTTGAAAAAAAAGCTGAAGAAATAATAATTGAAACAAGAAAAGTTATAAAAGACTATATAAAAAAACATCCAGATTTCAAAACAACCCTTTTGCCCTATCCTGAAGATCCAATCAGTCACCCTGTAATACAAAAAATGATTAATGCCGGAAAAAAAACAAACACAGGCCCAATGGCATCAGTTGCCGGAGCTGTTTGTCAGGAAACAGGCTATTATCTTTTAAATTTTTGCGATGAATTTATAATTGAAAACGGGGGAGATGTGTTTTTCAAAACAAAAAATGAATTTATTTCTGCAGTTTATTCAGGTAAAAACTCTCCTTTTTCCAATAAACTAGGACTAAAACTTTCTTCAAGCTCTGCTTTGTCTATTTGCACGTCATCTGGAACCCTTGGCCACTCTTTAAATTTCGGCAAAGCTGATTCTGTTACCATTGCATCAAAAGATGCATATCTTGCAGATGGTTATGCAACAGCCTTATCCAATATGGTTAAAACCGATGAAGATATTAAAGCAGTCATTGAGCTGGCCATGTCAAAAAAAGAAATTGAAGCAATAGTGATAATAAAAGATAATAAAACTGGGGCTGCAGGAAAGATTGAACTGGTTAGAATTTAAGAAAAAGGTTGATATCTTTACTCAAAACAAGTAAAAAATTACTTTTAAGATATGATTAAGTTTAAATTGGGTTTTCTGTATTTGTGAATAAAAAACTTTAATGAGATCCACTCAAATTGTTTCAAATATTATTACACTTGAGATGATACTTGAGAAATTTATATTTTCAGGATAAAAACAAAGTTAAACTAAGATGGATAAGATCGTCTGAAATTTATTTTTTAAACAAAAGTTAAAACTTCTCAATAAAAAAACAAATAAACAACTTATATAGTGTAAAATAGAAATGGAGATATTAACTATGAAAAAATTTAAAATCACAGCAGGATTAGTTTTCCTGGCTTTAATACTTCTAGCCGGATGGCAGAACCAAGAATATTTTATTTTAAAAAACGGGCTAGATTTAAATTTCTATTTTAAAAAATTCAGCATTCCTCAAACTGCAAATGGGTTATACTGGATTATATGTTTTGTAACCGGATTTCTTTTATCATATTTTTCAAGCCTTGCATTCAGATTTAAAGCACAAAGAAAAATTAAAATGCAAAATCAAACCATAGAAAATTACAGGGAAACAGTGCTGGAGCTTAAAAATGAAGTTGATAAAATCAGAGCAACCGATTCTTTAAACCCGGACAACAAATCTTTTGAAGAAAATATAAAGAAAGAAGAGCAAAAGGAAAAGAGCAATGAAGTTCAAGGCCCTTTCAATGAAGAAAAAAACGAATAACTACTCAGCTTTAAATTAATTTTCAACCCGGCTGCATTTTTTATGTACTCCGGGTTTTTCATTTTTACAGGAGTTTAAAATAGATGACCTCTGTTGATGACCTTACTCCAATGATGGTTCAATATACGGAAATAAAAAAAGAATACCCAGATTGTATTCTTTTTTACCGAATGGGTGACTTTTATGAAATGTTTTATGAAGATGCAATAAAAGCAGCTCAAATTCTTGAGATTGCTCTAACATCTAGAAATAAAAACTCACCAAATCAAATTCCCATGTGTGGAATTCCTGTGAAATCAGCTGATTTTTACCTTGCAAGGCTGATTGAAAAAGAACAAAAAGTTGCAATCTGCGAACAAACAGAAGACCCAGCTCTTGCAAAAGGCCTTGTTAAAAGAGAAGTGGTAAGATTGATAACTCCGGGAATGATAGCAGATTCAAATTTCCTTGATGAAAAGGAAAATAACTATATTGCCTCTGTTTCATTTAGAGAAAACACTGCTGGCCTTTCCCATGTTGATATTTCAACCGGAGATTTCAAGGTTACTGAAACAAAAGACTTCAATGTACTGATAGATGAAATAAACAGAATAAATCCCGGAGAAATAATTGTTTCAGAAGAAGAAAATTCAGATATTGTTAAAAAACTTAAATTAATTTTTCCAGCCAAGGTTTTCACCCTGCTTCCTGGATCATATTTTGACTTAAATCTTTGTAAAGAAAAAATATTTGACCAGTTTTCAATTAAAAGCCTAAGAGGCCTTGGATGCAGTAAAATGTCTGCTGGAGTAATCTCTGCAGGAGCAATTCTTTTCTATATAAACGACACTCAAAAACAAGAAGCCCTGCATTTAAAATCCCTGACAGGATACAACCTTGAAAAGCACCTTGTTCTTGATTCAATCACATCCACAAATCTTGAGCTTCTTTGTTCAATGAAGGAAAAAACAAGAAAAGGAAGCCTGTTACATACAATCGATTATACAGTAACTGCAATGGGGGCAAGGCTTTTAAGAAACTTCATTCTCTACCCCCTTACTAATATAGATGAAATTCTAAAAAGACACGATTCAGTAAGTGAACTTGTCCATGAAAGGCTTATAAGAGAGGATCTTAAAAAATTTCTTAAAGACATTTATGATATTGAAAGACTTACAACAAAAATATCAATGGGAACAGCAGGGCCAAAAGAACTTCTTCTTTTAAGAAACTCACTTGAAGCAATCCCAGAAATTGAAAAACTTTTGCAAAATTTTAACTCAAGCCTTCTTGAGTTCCCTGAAAATCCAAAAGAACTTGCCAAAATTGAGAATTTAATCAGTCAATCCATATCAGATGATGCTCCTCAGGTGATAAGCGAAGGAAATATTTTTAAAAAAGGTTTCAATGAAAAACTTGACGAACTTATAATTTTAACAACCCAGGGAAAAACCTGGCTTGCCAAATATGAAGCTTCATTAAAAAAGCAAACCAAGATTTCTTCTTTAAAACTTAAATTCAATAAAGTTTTTGGTTATTTTATAGATGTTCCAAAATCCCAGACTCCAAAAGTTCCAGACTTTTTTGTAAGGAAACAAACCCTTGTCAATTCTGAAAGATATATAACTGAGGAACTTAAAGAATATGAAGAAAATGTTTTTTCAGCTCAAGACAAAAGAACAAAACTGGAGTATGAACTTTTCCTGAACTTAAGAAATTCAATAGCTGATAAACGAAAAATTCTCCAAAACACAGCCTCCTTTATTGCAAGACTTGATGTTTTGTCTTCATTTGCAGAGCTTGCTCTCCAAAGGGGATACTGCCGCCCGAAAATAAACAAAAAAAATATGATTTATATCAAAGCAGGAAGACACCCTGTGGTTGAAGCAGTACTTGAAAACGAAAGATTTGTTCCAAATGATATTTATCTTGACAATGATGAAAGCCAGCTTCTTATAATCACAGGTCCTAATATGGCAGGAAAATCAACAATTCTAAGGCAGACTGCCTTAATTGTTCTCCTTGCCCAGACAGGCTCTTATGTTCCTGCTGAATACGCTGATATTTCAATTACAGACAGAATTTTCACAAGGGTGGGAGCTTCAGACAACCTTGCAGGAGGCCAGTCTACTTTTATGGTTGAAATGGAGGAAGCAGCTAATATTTTAAACAACGCCACCAAAGACTCTTTGGTGGTAATGGACGAAATAGGAAGAGGAACAAGCACTTTTGATGGAATAAGTATAGCATGGGCTGTTGCCGAAGAACTCCATAATTTAAGAGGCAAAGGGGTGAAAACACTGTTTGCCACCCATTACCACGAACTCACAGAACTAGAAAACACTTTGCCAAAAGCTAAAAACTTTAATATCTCTATCACTGAGGTTGACGGAAAAATTTCCTTTTTAAGAAAATTAACAGAAGGCGGAGCAAGCAAAAGTTACGGAATTCAGGTTGCAGGTCTGGCAGGAATCCCTGTGAATGTTATAGAAAGAGCAAAAATTCTTCTTAAGCGACTTGAATCAGGAGAACATATACTTTCCAATCAAAAAATTAAGAATTTAAAAGAAAAAACATTTCAGATGGAATTTTTCCCTTCTCCTGAAAAAGAATTCACCCAGGCTCTGGCAAGTTTAAATATAAATGAAATGACGCCTGTGGAAGCTTTGAACTGTCTCAATGCTCTCATAGACGAGGCAAAAAAGATTTTATAAAAATATGAAAAAAGTTTTATATTTTAAAACATTTGTTTTTCTTATTATAATTTTGCTTTTTGGCTCAGTTAGCTATACTGAGGCTTCAAGCGTAAAGCATCAGTATTTTAAAGCTGAGGCAGAATACAGAAATATAAAAAATTCCACCAAAAAAAAATACAGGTCAAACTGGTCAGCCTGCATTTCAATGTTTGAAAAAGCCCATAAAACTGACCCTTTGGATCCCTGGGCTCCTGCTGCAATGTATCATGAGGGGTTTTTATATCTTGAAATGGCAGAAGTTTCATTTCTAAAAAAAGATATAAAAGAAGGTCTTGATATTATGGAGAAACTTATAAAAAAATATCCGGGAAGCAGGTACAAGTATAAAGCTTTAAAACAAATCAGGGAAAACAAAGATAAACTTTTATCTTCTTCTTATAAAAGCGATAAAAAAGACCCCATAAAAAGCCTTATTATAAAATCAAAAGAACCAGCAGTAAAAAAACCAGACCTTCCAACTAATTCTCAATTTGTTGCTTCAAAAAAACCAAAAATAACAGAAACAGAACTTGAACTACCATCAACTGATTTAAGCACCAATACTCAAATAAATGAAATCAGGTTTCATACACACAACAACAGAACAAGAATTGTTGTGGATAGTGAAAGCGAAATAAAATACAATTTCAACGATCTAAACAAGGACGGGGAAAATAAAAAGCCCCCCAGGGTTTATATTGACTTTAAAAATGCATTACTAGCACAAAACATAAATAAAACTTATCAAGTTTTTGATCCCCAGGTGGAAAAAATCAGAATTGGTCAATATGACAAGGAAACAGTGAGAATTGTTGTTGATCTCAAATCAAAAGCCAAAGATTTCAAGGTATTTTCCCTTTTCAAACCTTATAGAACAGTTATTGATGTCTGGGGAGAAACTTCAAACGGCGATAAAAATATTAAGGCCCACCCTGTGGTTTCAAGACAACTTGAAAATACAACCGCCAAAAAAGCTGATTCAGCCTCTCTTATAAAACAGCTTGCGCTGGGGGTTAACAGAATTGTAATCGATCCTGGCCATGGAGGAAAAGATTATGGAGCTCCAGGCTACTACAAGGGCTCCCATGAAAAATATACAGTAATGGATATTTCAAAAAAACTTGCCAGTAAAATAAAAAAAGAGCTGGGTTATGAAGTTATTCTTACAAGGGATGACGATACATACCTTACTTTGGAGCAAAGAACTGAAATAGCCAATACAAATAGGGCTGATCTTTTTATTTCAATACATACAAATGCAGCAAGAAACAAAGATGCCTATGGAATTGAAACCTATTTTCTAAACCTTGCAACTGACGAAGATTCAATTTCAGTTGCAGCAAGAGAAAATGCAACATCAACAAAAAACATAAGTGATTTGCAAACTATTTTAAATGATCTCATGAGAGATGCAAAAATAAATGAATCAAGCAGACTTGCAACCCATATACAAAACTCAATGGTAAGTTCTTTAAAATCCGGTTACTCTAATATTAAAGACAGGGGGGTAAAACAGGCTCCTTTTTATGTTCTTCTTGGAGCAAGAATGCCAGCTGTTCTTCTTGAAGTTTCTTTTATAAGCAATCCAAGGGAATGTAAAAGACTTTCAACTGATGAGTATCAGGACAAAATTTGCGATGGTATTTTGAATGGAATAAAAAAGTATATAAAAGAAACAGATGCAAGAGCTGTTTACTATGAACCAGATGATCCCGAACAAAAAGGATGAGGAGGTTAAAATCCAGCCTTTTATTTTTCACAATCCAACAAAAATTGTTTTTGGAAAAGATACCACCCACCAAATAGGTGAAGAAATTTCTTCCTTTGCAAAAAAAGTGATGCTTATTTACGGCAAAGAAAGTATTAAAAAAAACGGTATCTATGAAAAGGTTACCAAATCTCTTAACAAAGCAGGTATTGAATTTATTGAAAAATCCGGGGTAAAACCAAACCCTGTAATAAGCTTTGTAAGACAAGGTGCAGATTTATTCAAAAAAGAAAAACTTGACGCTGTTCTAGCTGTTGGAGGAGGCAGTGTAATTGATACTGCAAAAGCTGTTGCAGCTGCTGCAAAAACAAATTCTGACCCTTGGAAATTTTATATCGGGGAAGAAACAATAAAAGAAGCTTTTCCTATTGCAGTGGTTCTTACTCTTTCAGCCACAGCTTCTGAAATGAACCCAAGCTCAGTTATAACTAATGAAGAAACAAAACAAAAATACAGCTGTGTTTCACCTTTTTTATATCCCAAGGTTTCAATTCTTGATCCTGTAAACACATTTACTGTTCCAAAAAATCAAACTGCAAACGGAGCAATAGATACAATAATTCATGTTCTAGAAACCTATCTTAATTCAGAAGATGAAAATATAATGATCACAGATTCAATAATTGAAGCAATAATAAAAACCACCCTGGAATCTGCTGAAAAGATATTTAAAGACCCAAGAGATTATAATTCAAGGGCAAATATGATGTGGGCTTCAACTTTAGCCCTTAACGGACTTACAGCATTAGGAGCAGGACCAAAAAAATTTCCCATGCACATGATTGAACACTCATTAAGTGCAATTTATGATATTGCCCATGGAGAAGGACTTGCAATTGTTGGACCTGCATGGATGAAGTATAAGGCAAAACATTAACCACC
>Ga0265295_1001301_pt1 | contig 44434 bp, 46 predicted proteins | sample Munlansysbiofilm_FD_192503 | JGI IMG/M metagenome (GOLD analysis project Ga0265295, IMG submission 192503) | Leachate microbial communities from a municipal landfill in Southern Ontario, Canada - Methane capture system biofilm | ecosystem: Engineered > Solid waste > Landfill > Unclassified ...
CAGGAAAAGCTTGTTTTGGTTGCATTCTTATTGAACAAGCAGAACATATTTTCCAGAGCATATAATCAAAATCATTACCAAGCAAAATGATGAACTTTTATTGTCGACCTGCGGAATGTGAGATATACCAAATTATTCGGTTTTACCCGGATAAATAATTGTACTAAAGTTAATTACTTATAAGTGTTCCGAAATTAATTTCTAAGCTGCATTTTTCACAAAATATAATAGAATACAATATAATAAATATCACTCAAGTCCAAGCATGGTGACGGCTAAAACTATCATTATTCCAAGACCAACCATACGCACAGAATGCTTAATCATGCTCTGTTTTGCCAGTTTACCGGAATATACTCCAAGAATGGATAGGACTGATATACTGCAAATGATCGATGCTTCAAGCATGTTTTCATCAAGAAGCATAAATGGAAGTATAGGGACAAGTGAGCCGAAAAAACTTGCGCCTCCGTGGAAGAATGAGTCACTCCATATCTTTTTCTTTACGTCCTGCTCAATTGATGTGCTATTAAGACTGCGAAGCAGGGGTTTTTCTAATTCTGCCAGATTCCCATATTCCACGGCACTTTCAGCAAGATATGAACCAACACCATTGGTAAGTGCCAGGGCAACAGCTCCGCCCAAAGCGGCATTCATAACTATTGAAGGATCAGTGGAAACGTGGGATGTACCGATCACAACACCCAATATTGCAAGTATACCGTCTATACTGCCAAGGATAATGTATCGCCCATGTTCTGGTTTCAGCTTAAGGTTTTTTATATTGAAACAAGGTATTTTATTCATAATAATCTTCGTATCCTAAAGCAAGTTTAAAGATACGCACAAAGCTTATTTTGTTTTCGGATATTATCAAAGTTAAACTTATTGCATATGGTAAACATAGAGACCTGACAATTCACAGAGGAATTATCCAATGAAAGTTCACCCAAGATGTTCATACTGTTTGCTATCCCGGGTCCACCTGGAAGCGGAACTGTCAACTGATGATGAAGAGCTGATGCATAAAGCAATTATCGGTGGTATAGATGTATTGAATTCTCTTTATAAGCCGGGTATGCCTGCAGCAGAACTGGCTACACCTATACACAGGAGAACCTATGAGATATTAAATAATAATGATCCTTATCTGAAAATGAAAGAACTGAATAACCAGACTGCAGCCAGGTTCATGCCGCTCATACGATCTCATGTCTTTAAAGGAGATGGCGACGACATCGCCACATTCAAACGTGCTGTTCTTGCAGCTGTGATTGGCAATTATTTTGATTACGGCGTCATGGGACTTGAAGTGCCTATTGATGTTTTCCATGAGACTTTCAAGGAACACTTTACACGCGGACTGGACATAGACGATACTGACAAGATGCTGGATAAGCTCAGCAATGTTGTATATCTAGCTGACAATTGCGGTGAGATCCTAATAGATACTCTTGTGTTCGAGATTATTAAAAAAATGGGTGGGAACATAACCCTTGTTGTTAGAGGTGCACCAATACTTAATGATGCTACCATGGAAGATGTCAAAGAGTTTGCTATTGATGAAAAGGTCGACCGTGTGCTTACTACAGGTTCCAATGCAATAGGTATCCGCTTTGAGGAAGCACCACAAGAGCTTAAGGATGCACTTGAGAACGCATCACTTGTTATTAGTAAAGGAATGGCAAACTACGAAACTCTATCAGAAGAGAATTATAGACCAATAGCATATTTACTAAAGGTGAAGTGTGATCCTGTGGGAGAGGATATAGGTGCACCTAAAGGCAGTTCAGTGGCCAAGTTACTTGAATAGGAGGAATATCTATGTGTGAATTGAAAGTTATTCTTATTAACGGTGAAACTCGCAGTATAGTGATGGAATCCGTTACAAAGATGATCGTTGAAGGGGAGAATGTTGATCTATATGGGATACTCGGTGAAAAAGAGACTGTAAAGGGATCGATAAAAGAGATTGATTTTGGAAGCGGGGAAGCTATTATTATTCATAAATGATTTTTTTATAGGCTACATATTTATTAATAATTTGAAGTTGAATATATACATAATACATGTTAGGATGGAGTTAAAATGTCAAAAGTAAAAGTTGCAATAAACGGATATGGTACAATTGGTAAACGGGTTTCTGATGCTGTCACCATGCAGGATGATATGGAAATAATCGGTATTGCTAAAACAAGACCAAACTATGAAGCATTTATTGCACACGATAAAGGATATGATGTATATACATTAGCTGACAGGGTCGATGCTATGAAACAGGCAGGTATCCCTGCTGCAGGTACAGTAGACGATATGGTCGCAAAGGCTGATCTTGTGGTTGACTGTACGCCAGGCGGTATCGGTGAGAAGAACAAGGCACTTTACGAAAAAGCAGGTGTCAAGGCTATCTGGCAGGGCGGGGAAGACCATGAACTTGCAGGTTGCTCATTCAACGCAGAAGCAAACTATGCTGAAGCGCTGGGTAAGGACTTTGTGAGGGTTGTGTCATGTAACACAACTGGTCTGTGCAGGGTTATTTATCCACTCGATCAGGAATACGGTGTAAAGAAGGTCCGTGTCACGCTCATGAGAAGAGCTGCTGATCCAAATGATATTAAGACAGGGCCTATCAATGCAATTGTACCAAACCCAATTAAACTGCCTTCCCACCACGGACCTGATCTGAAGTCCATTTTACCACATATCAACATAGCATCAACTGCAGTGAAACTGCCCACAACCCTGATGCACTTGCATACCCTCAACATTGAAATGGAAAAGGAATGCACTGCTGATGATGTCAAGGCACTGTTTGTAAAGCAGCCACGTATAAAGATGATCGGCCAGGGAATAAGTTCTACAGCAGAAATAATGGAGCTTGGAAGAGACCTCGGGCGCCCAAGAGGCGACATGTGGGAGAACTGCATATGGGAGGACTCTGTTACAATGTATGAAGAAGAGCTTTACTTCTTCCAGGCAATCCACCAGGAATCCATTGTCATTCCAGAGAATATTGATGCGATCCGCGCCATGATGGAACTTGAAACCGATGGTGCAAAGTCCATGGCAAAGACCAACAAGGCAATAGGACTTTAATAAGAACTCAAATCTCATGCAGTGCACAAGTGATTTTCTGGAGCTTAGTGAGAGAATTGCTGATGTGGTGCATGAGGCAATTAAAGATCTTGTTGGCACAGCAGATGCCGGCAAGGTCCTTTATATTGGTGCGGATGGAACAGCAACTTCATTAATAGATGATATTTCTGAAAAAGCTATTTTTGCGTTAATTGAAAAGGAGAAAACTCCTTTCAGGATCATCAGTGAGGAAGCCGGAGAAAATATATTTGGAACATCTCCTGCTTATACGCTCATAATTGATCCAATTGACGGGACATATAACGCATGTTCAGGAATACCATTTTACAGTCTTTCAATCGCCATTGCAAGAACTGATTTGAATGACCTTTGTTTTGGGTATGTAAAAAATCTGGCAAACGGGGATACATTCTATGCAGAGGCTGGGGAAGGTGCTTATCTTAATGGCACAAAGATAAAACCATCCGGAAATTCTGAACTCAGTAGATTCTGCATGAGTATTTATGGCCATAGGTCCAACACAAAAGAAACTGCAATTCTCTCTTCAAATGTCAGAAGGGTAAGAAACCTTGGTAGTGTTGCACTTGAATTGTGCTATGTAGCTTCAGGCATGATCGATGCTTTTGCAGATGTCAGGGGAACAATGCGCATGACTGATGTAGCTGCAGGCAAGCTCATTATTAATGAAGCAGGAGGCATTATTACCAATGGATGCGGTGAATCTTTAAAGCTGGAAAACAAACTAATAAGCAAGGTTAGGGTAATTGCATCCAACGGGAAGGCACATGAAAAAATCTTAAAGTGTTCTATGGGAGTAATACATGACAATCAGTAAGATCGGAATTGTATCACGATATGATCAGCAAGATGCCCTTGATATGGTCCGAAATATCTATGATACCTTTGAACAAAAAGTGGAAATTTACCTTTCACCCAAGACGGGGGATCATCTTGGTATTACAAATAATCTGCTCCCGGTTGGAAAAATGCGTGAATCTGGTGTGGAGTTAATCATTTCGGTAGGGGGTGACGGTACGGTACTTAGGAATATTTCAAAGATGAAAGATCCTTTGCCAGTGCTTGGAATCAATATGGGTACTCTTGGTTTTCTTGTCGATGTACCACCGGAAGATGCCATAAAGGATATTGAGGATGTGCTGAAAGGTTTCACATATACCGAGCGCTCCAGACTCAGTATGTGCCTGAACGGGGAGAGACTGTATGATGCAACTAATGAGATAGTTCTAATAACGGCAAGACCTGCAAAGATACTTACTTACAGGATATCCATTGATGATTCACAAATAGAGGACGTGAGGGCTGATGGTGTTGTACTTGCAACTCCCACAGGGTCTACTGCATATGCTATGAGTGCAGGTGGGCCGATAGTCGATCCCCGGGTGGATGCATCGATCATAGTTCCGCTGGCGCCTTTTAAGCTTTCTTCAAGACCATGGATCGTTCCTGGAGACAGTACTCTGAAAGTGGAAATGATAGTTCCAGAAAAAGAAGCTGCAATTGTCATAGATGGTCAGCATTCCTATAATATGAAAGAAAATGATGTTGTCACAATAACAAAGGCTGAGAACCCTGCAAGATTTGTAAGCAGTTCTATAAACGGATTCTATGAGAAAGTAGAGACGAAACTTGCCTGAAAATGGCGCAACTTCACCAGTCTTGGAATATGCAGAAAAAAAATCGAAACTATCTTAAAATACCTAAATGTTATTATATTGGAAATAGAAATTGACCAGTAATCACAGGAGTCGATATATGTCAGAAAATAAAGATTACTCAAGAAACAAGCTTATCGATTATTTGAACTTGCCAGCTCTTGATGTTGAGATTTGTGATGTGACACTGCGGGATGGTGAGCAAACACCTGGAGTGGTCTTTACAGGGGAAGAAAAAATTGCTCTTGCGAGGAAACTGGACTCAGTTCACGTGGATATAATTGAAACTGGGTTTCCGGTAGTTTCTGCTTCTGAAAAGGAAACGGTTAAAGAAATTGCTAAAATGGGACTCAATGCACGAACATGTTGCCTTTCCAGATCAAAATTGAGTGATGTCGAAGTAGCTGTTGATTGTGATGTTGACTTTGTCAGTATATTCATTGCAATGTCAGATATGCATCTTAAGTATAAATATCACAAGAGTTGTGAAGAGATGTTTTCCTGTGCCATGGAGGCTGTTGAGTATGCAAAGGACCATGGAGTAGGTGTCAGGTTTGCAGCAGAAGACGGCAGCAGAACTGAGTTAGATGTGCTGAAAACTGCTTTTAAAGCTGCTGAGGAATACAAGGTTGATTATGTTAGTATTGCTGACACTATAGGCATTCTGACCCCAAGTACAACTCATTATCTTATCAGTGAGATCAAAAAGGCAGTAAAGACTCCTATTTGTATCCATTGTCATAATGACCTTGGTCTTGCAACGGCAAATACCCTTGCTGCTGCCGAGGCTGGAGCTAAACAGCTCCATACTACTGTTAATGGTATAGGAGAGCGTGCAGGTAATGCTGCGCTTGAAGAGTTACTTGTTTCACTGAGGATACAATATGGTATAGACAGGTATGATACCACACAACTGACCGAACTTTCTGGACTTGTAAAAGAATATTCGGGGCTTGAAACCGCAGTAACAAAGGCAATTGTCGGAAAGCATGCTTTTTCTCATGAATCAGGTATCCATGTATGTGCAATCCTTGAAGAACCACGCACATATGAGCTATTCAGCCCGGAAATGGTTGGTGGTAAGCGCCATCTTATTGTTGGTAAACATACAGGTATGAAAGCCCTAAAAGGGATAGTAGGCAATATGGGATATGATCTTTCAAAAGAAGAACTTACTACACTTCTTGATAGGATAAAAAACTGTACAGATATAAAACATGGTATCTCAGCATCGAAACTTGAATCGATGATAATTAAAACAAAGAAGCATTAATGATCTATTTTGTTTCTTTTTCATTTTGGGAACTGGGCACAAAATCATCATTTTTGCCATCATTTTCATATGGATGTTCATCGTCATTGTAATTCATTTCATCTTTTTCAAGTAGGATGACATAATCCGCAGAGTTTCTCAAGGCTGTTGAAAAACCAGGTTCGACACCAAAGATGATAGTTTCTTTACCATGTTCATTTGCTTTATTCAGTAGTGGTTTGAAATCTGCATCCCTTGTGACAAGTGCCATAGTATCGATCGTTGGATTGTAAACAATTTCCATTCCTTCCACAGCAAGCCTTACATCGACATCACTGGAGCATATGATGGGTTCAAATCCATTATTCTCAATAGCTTCTACAAGTTTATCAGATGCATACTGGTTCAGGAACACCCTTCCAATCTTGACATTGCCGTATTCTTTCAGGACATCCCTGATCTCTTCGAGGTTAACATTAAATTCCTTGCGCAATACATTGGGACCATCTACGAGAAGACCAATGCTTCTTCTTCCCGTTTCTTTTTTAGTACTAAGATATTTGACAATAGAATTCAGTCCGGTTTTCACGTTAGCCATGGTGCCTCACTATATATTGATCTATGCTTAATTTAAGACCACATACTAAAAATACGCTATCCTGATGCTAGCAAGTAGCATAGAATCTATTAAGGCCGTATTTTCCATATGATCAGTGTCCCAGTATTTCGTCTAGCGATCTTTTTGTTATAATTGTCTTTGATATTGAATTTGTATCCAACATGAAATAGTTTACAAGTCTCCCCCGAATCCATTTTCTTGTGAAAAGAATTTCTCCACCATGTTTTATAAACGTATCCATTATTTCTTCAAACTGGTCTTTTTCCATATCCGAAAGTTCTATCAGACTTTCTCCATCAAGTATCCAGTTGTAGACTTTCAGAAGAGTTACTTCCCGTACTCTTTTGAGTTTCTCAGTGTCTTTAAAATCATCAACGTAAACCGAGTGTTTGAGTTGCGGAGACCAGCCCACAAGTTTCTCCTGCATATCAATGAACTGGATTGGGATCATTTCATTTTCTTCAGGTCTTGGAAAAAGTCTTGCAAGGTGATTTGGGGTTTCTACCAGCAAGATCACCTTCTGTAATAATTATTACCATATGAGTTATATTTTTTCTGAGCACGTTTAATTCGCATGCCCATAAGCAGACCAACGAAAATTCCACTCAGGTGCGCAGAGTGAGCTATCATGTCATCAGCACCCAACAGGGCAAAATCAAGCAATGCGAAAAGGATCAAAGCATGGGTGATCTTCATTGGAATAAAGTAGACATATACCTTGATATCAGGTGCGATTATCGCAAGTGCTGCAAATATGCCCATTATAGCCCCACTGGCACCTACAACAGGGATATATGGGGATTTACTTGTTACAGAATAAGCTATGGCAGCAACAAGGCCTGCTGTGAAGTATACATATAAGAATATTTTTTTTCCCGCCCTTCTTTCCAGTTCGGGACCAAAGAAAAAGAGTACCAGCATATTGAAAAAAATATGTGTGAAACCTGCGTGGATGAACATATGGGTTACTAATGTCCATGGGCGTGCAAATATTAAAGCGGGAACCAGCTGGAAAGCCTCTTGAAAGCCTGGTATCATTATCTGCAAAATAAAAGAAAATATGCAAAGATAAATGATTGCCATTGCAGGGCTGCTTTTCATGGAATAGCTAATATTTCGGCCTACGCCTTTTACAGCACTTTTTGCGGCATATTTTGCAGTGTTCTTCAAAGCATCCTTAAATACATCCTCAGTTCCACTATCCCTGTATCCCGAACTAGCGTTATACTGCCTGTTATGTTTGAGATTTTCAAGTCCCACGCACGCATGCTGCTCAGGGAGCCTGTGCATCGAACAAAAATTTTTTCCACAAAGGCGGCATTTAAAAGACATGATTTCTTCTTTGCCACATATCCAGCATTTTTTGTCCAAATCATTCACCATAATATAATTAATGATTCTCTATGGTAAACAGGCATCTAATAAAACAATTTCTGATAAATATGAAATATGAAGTGAATATTGTGAGAACTATCATGATGCATATCGGAAAGTTTATATATATAAATCGTATATTTTTGTCAATTATTACTCATATGCCCGAATATATTCTTCAGACTGATTATTTATGTGAAACATTATAATTTATCATGAACAAACATGATAGATACGGGGAACTTTTTTATATAGGGTGATGTAATTAGAGTATCCAAACAACAGTTTCAAACATATTCCTAAAAAATGTAAACATAATAATCAGTCATACGACATTTTTTCGTAGCACTATTACACCCATAAAGGAGGACAAAACAAAATGAGCAACGATATATCAGCGGGGCAATTTTCTATTGACGAACTGGAAAATGTTCAGATCACAATTGGCAAGATAGTAGGTGCCATCGAGAAAACTGCAGAAAAAGAGGGACTTGAAGCAGGTCCGACTCCAAAACCAGGTATCTCAGATCTAAGAGACTGGGATTATAAACTTCTTTCACGTTATCAACCAGTATACACTCCTGCCTGTGACCAGTGCTGTTATTGTACTTTTGGTAAATGTGATCTTGGAAGCAACAAAGAAGGCGCTTGTGGTATTAATATGGAAGCCCACCAAGCTCGTGAATTCTTGCTTAGGGTTATCACTGGTGCAGCAGCACATGCAGGACACGGACGTCACATGCTACATCATCTTATAGATCTCCATGGCCGTGACCATCTCATTAATGTCGGACCTTCAAATCTGCTAGCTCCAAACACCCAGGCAGTAACTGGTATAGCACCTGAGACACTTGGTGATCTGGAAGAAGTAATGGACTATGTAGAGGAACAGCTCACTCAGCTACTCGCAACGATCCATGTGGGACAGGAAGGTGCGGCAATTGACTTTGAATCAAAGGCAATGCATGGCGGAATGCTTGACCACGTTGGAATGGAAGTATCTGATATCGCTCAGATATCATGCATGGGAATGCCAAAATCAGACCCAGAAGCGCCACTTGCAGAAATTGGAATGGGTTGCATAGACTCAACAAAACCTGTGCTACTTGTTATCGGGCACAATGTTGCAGGTGTAACTAACATTATGGATTACATACAGGACCATAATCTGGAAGATAAGATGGAGCTTGCCGGTCTGTGCTGTACTGCAATCGATATGACACGTTACCAGATGGAACATGGTGGAAAACCACAAGCAAAGATCATCGGTAGTCTGGCAAAAGAACTCAAAATGATACGTTCAGGTGTTCCTGATGTAATTGTTGTTGATGAACAATGTGTCAGAGCTGATGTACTTGATGAAGCAAAAAAGCTCTCAATACCTGTAATAACTACAAATGATAAGATAATGTATGGCCTTCCAAACAGATCAAAAGACAATGCAACAGTCATAATCGAAGAGCTTTCAACATTCAAGGAACCCGGAGCTCTTATTCTTGATTTCGACCTACTGGCTAACGTTTCAGTAGAACTTGCTATCAAAATGTCTAAAATAAGGGATGAAATGGGCATTACAGCCCTGCCAACTGAAGAGGAGCTTCAGGAACTTTCAGCAAAATGTGTCCAGTGTGGTGCATGTGAAATGGACTGTCCTGACAACCTTCCAATAATGGCAGCTATGAAGGCAGGAGAGGGTAAGGATTTCAGCAATTTCGAGTATCTGCATGACAAATGTATTGCATGTGGAAGGTGTGACCAGGCATGTCCAAAGGAGATCCCTATTCTTAATATGATAGAGGGTGCATCCCAGAAACTCATCCGTGAGGAAAGGGGATTCATGCGTGCCGGCAGAGGACAGATAAGTGACCCTGAGATCCGTGAAGAAGGTGTCAACCTTGTTCTTGGAACAACGCCTGGTATCGTTGCAATGGTTGGATGTTCCAACTATCCGGATGGCACAAAGGATCTGTACACTGTTGCAGATGAGATGCTTAAGAGGAATTACATAGTACTAATGTCAGGATGTTCTGCAATGGACCTTGGCATGTACAAGAACGAAAATGGTGAAACCCTTTATGAGAAATATCCTGCAAAATTCCTTGCTGGTAACCTCATTAATGTAGGTTCATGTGTTTCCAACGCACATATCACAGGAACTGCTATTAAAGTAGCTGCTATATTTGCACAGAGGAAGATCTCTGGTAACTATGAGGAAATTGCTGATTACATTACAAATCGTGTTGGTGCAGTAGGTGTTGCATGGGGCGCATACTCTCAGAAAGCCTCTTCCATTGCCACCGGATGTAACAGACTGGGTATCCCTGTAGTTGTAGGACCACATGGTTCAAAGTACAGAAGAGCACTCATTGGTAAGCCATACCAAGAAGAGGACTGGAAGGTCTATGATGCAAGGAACGGTTCTGAAATGCCAATCCCTAGTTCTCCGGAATTCCTGCTAACAACTGCAGAAACCATCGAAGAACTTCTCCCTATGCTGGCAAAGAATTGTATACGTCCATCTGACAACAACATGGGAAGAATGATCAAGCTCACTCATTATATGGAACTGAGCAAGAAATATCTTGGCCATATGCCTGAGGACTGGTACAAGTTCGTAAGAACCGAGACTGACCTTCCGCTTGCAAAGCGTGAGGAGCTCCTCAAGATACTTGAAAAGGATCATGGATGGGAGATCGACTGGAAACGTAAAAAGATCCTTTCCGGACCGACGATGAAATCAGATGTTTCCGCCCAGCCTACAAACGTAAAGAGACTCTGCAAGGGGGAATGTTAAATGGTAGACACGACCAAGAATACACAAATTTACACTACATGGGGTCGAAAAACGGCAAAACCTGTAAATCCAAATGTGGCAGGAAAGATGATTGTAAAAGCTAAGAGGCCACTTTTGGTAATTGGATCTGAAATACTAAATAGCGATCATTCTCTTGTAGAGAAAACAATTGCTATAGCAAAGAAAGGAATTCCGGTAGCTGCTACCGGACATTCAATCACAGCACTGGTCGATAAGGATATAGATGCAAAATACATCAATGTCCATTCACTTGGTCATTTTCTCGGGGATGAAAAATGGAGTGGTCTGGATGGTCAGGGATCATATGACACGATACTTTTCCTAGGCCACAAGAAGTATTATCTTGATCAGGTGCTTTCAGGTCTTAAGAATTTTACTGACCTGAAAACCATTGCTATCGAAAGACATTTTATGCAGAATGCTACATTGTCCTTTGGGAACCTTAAACCTGAAGTACACCTTGAGGCGCTTGATGAATTTATTGAAAATCTATGATTTTATTGGTGACTACACGGAGAACTAATTATGGCAGATGAATACCCTTTTGAAATATCTCCTATGTTTGAAGGAGAGAGAGTTAGAAAAGATGGTATGTATGCAGAACTTGCAGGTCCAAAGTCAAAAGGCTTTGAACTTGTGAGGTCAGCAGAAATGGACGATGTGGAAGATGGCAAGTTCACACTTATCGGTCCTGATCTTTCAGACATGGAACAAGGCTCAAGACATCCTTTTGCAATGATCTATAAGATCGCAGGAGAACTTGTAGAACCTGATCTTGAGTCCATTGTAGAAAGAAGGAACCACGAATTCCAGAATTACATACAGGGATTTATGCACCTGAACCAGAGAGACGATATCTGGCTTAGGGTCAGTAAAGATGCAGTTGAAAAAGGAATGACATCCTTTGAGTCAGTTGCAAAGGCAATAATGATGCTCTTTAAAAATGAGCTCCCATTCATAGAGGCTGTGGAAGCCATCTATATTACAGATATGGCCGAGATCGAAAAGGAGATCGAGAGTGTAAGAGAGGTCTATAAGGCAAGAGATGATAGGACCCGTGACCTTCACGATGAAGATGTCGATACATTCTATGGATGTACCCTGTGTCAATCGTTCGCTCCTACCAATGTATGTGTTATTACACCTGACAGAATTGCACTTTGTGGCGCAATCAACTGGTTCGACGGCAGGGCAGCAGCAAAAGTAGATCCGGAAGGTCCGCAGTTCGCAATTCCAAAAGGAGAAACCATAGATGCAGAATCAGGTGAATATACCGGTGTCAATGAAGCTGCAAAGAAATTGTCAAGTGGTGAATTCGATCGTATAAAGCTTCACTCATTCTTAGAATACCCTCACACATCTTGTGGATGCTTCGAGGTTGTAGGATTCTACATCCCTGAAGTTGATGGTATTGGATGGGTAGACAGGGATTTTGCAGGCACAGCACCAAATGGGCTTCAGTTCTCAACCATGGCAGGTCAGACCGGTGGAGGTAAACAGATTAGTGGTTTCCTTGGAATCGGTATCAATTACTTCCGTTCACCAAAGTTCATTCAGGCTGATGGTGGCTGGGAAAGGGTCGTATGGATGCCAAAGATGCTTAAGGACAAGGTATTTGACAGCATACCAGAGGATATCCGCGACAAGATACCAACTGAAGAAGAAGCAATTGATATTGACCGTCTCAAAACCTTCCTCAGGGAAAAGAATCACCCAATTCTTGAAAGATGGGTAGAGGAAGAACCTGAAGAGGAGGAAGAAGAAGAACCTGAAGTATCAACCCCACAGGCAGGTTTTGCTGCTCCACAGATGATGCAGGCTGCAAACTTCATGCCATCTATGCCAATGATGAGTGGCGGTGGTTCTGGCGGTGTAAAGATCGTCCTGAAGAACGCAAAGGTCAGTATCGACAAAGTCATTATCAAGAAACAGGACTAAAGTGGTCTTTTGTGGCTAAGATTATTGCAGTGACTGGTAAAGGCGGAACAGGGAAGACGGCAACCACCAGTCTTCTCATTCGCCATCTTACAAAAGGTGATAAGGTCGTTCTTGCCATTGATGCGGATCCAGACACAAACCTTCCTGAAACATTGGGATGTGAAACAAACAAAAGCATTGGCGATATTAAGGAATTCATGCATGAAGAGCGTGATAAGCTTCCTCCTGATGTGAGCAAGGAATCCATTTTGGAAGGCAAACTCTATGAGATCCTTGAAGAGATGCCAGGATACGATCTGCTGGTCATGGGAAGACCTGAAGGTTCAGGATGCTACTGCTATGTAAACAACCTGCTTCGTGGTATCATGAACAAGCTCGTGACAAATTATGACGTGCTCATCATTGATGCTGAAGCCGGGCTGGAACATTTCAGCAGGAAGATATTCACGAATGTTGATGAACTTATAGTTGTCACCGATGGCTCACGCAGGGGACTGCGGACTGCAGAGCGTATCCGGGAACTTGTGGGTGAAATGAAAACAGACGTTTCCAATATCTATGTTATCGCAAACAAGGTCACAGATGCAAACCGTGAAAGGATTGCCAGTACTGCCAATGAACTTGGCCTTGAACTAATAGGAATGATCCCTGTGGATGAGATGATAATCGAGAGAGATCTCGCCGGGGAACCTTTATTTGATCTTCCGGATGATTCCGCTGCAGTACAGGAAATTGAGAAGATCGCTCAGAAACTTGGTTTGTAACAAATATTATCATATGGTGGAATGCACATGACAAAGAAAATGAAATTATCGCAACTTAGTGATATGTTGCAGGATCTCGATGTGGAATCACTGGAAGGTGTGACCATTGAAGGTGACATCGAGCTCAATATTAGTGGGGGTGGAGGCCTAAATCCTGCACTTGCCTATGCCCTGGGAAATGAGATTTCCCAAATTTCCCTGCATATGGCCAATATTGGCAGAATGCTTGGATTCCCTGCTGAACAATTGTTCGCATCTGCTTTTGGACTGGGTGAAATGCCCCAGCCAGAAACACTTCCTACTTCTCCAAAGATACAGGAACTCCTTGCTTCCAAATTTGAAGTCGCAAAGATCGACAACTGGAATACTCCAATCCAGGAAGTCACACTTGGTGCAACATCAGGTGATGGCGGTTCAAGAAAGAATACAATAACCCTTGGTGGTGAGAACGCACTTCCTTATTACTTCGATAGTGAGATGCCCCATAGGAACTACTTCACTATGGATGTCTTCGACATGCCAATAGGTATGGCAAAATCAGTTAAGAGCAACTATGAAGATGTTATGAGCGACCCGGCAGAATGGGCAAAGAAGTCTGTACGTGAGTTCAATGCTGACATGATAACTATTCATTTGATATCAACTGATCCACTCATCCATGATACTCCTGCAAAGGAAGCAGCAAAGGTCGTAGAAGATGTTCTGCAGGCAGTTGATGTACCTATTGTTATCGGTGGTTCAGGAAACCCTGGAAAGGACCCTGAGGTGCTTGAAAGGGCAGCAGAGGTCGCAGAGGGTGAGAGAGTACTTCTGGCATCTGCCAGCCTTAACCTTGACTATGAGAGAGTAGCAAAAGCAGCCGTAGATCACGGGCATGCTGTCCTTTCATGGACACAGCTTGAGATCAATGCTCAGAAGGAGCTTAACAGGAAACTCATGAAGCAGTGTAATGTCCCAAGGGACAGCATACTAATGGATCCAACAACAGCAGCACTTGGTTATGGTCTTGACTATGCTTACAGCAACATGGAACGCATAAGGCTTGCCGGTCTTATGGGCGATGACGAACTCTCATTCCCAATGTCATCCGGTACTACAAATGCATGGGGTGCTCGTGAGGCATGGATGATATCATCCCCACTTAATCAGGACTCTGACTGGGGACCAAGGGAATACCGTGGACCTATCTGGGAGATAGTCACTGGTCTTTCGCTGGCACTTGCAGGTAACGATTTGTTCATGATGATGCACCCAACATCTGTTCAGGTGCTAAAAGAAATTACAAAAACACTCTACGGCTCCATCGAGTCTGAAGAGATGGACATTAGCAATTGGATCGGAGCGGAGGTGTGATAAATGAAAATTAACAGTCCACTGGAAGCTTATAAGTTTTTGCCAGGCACTAACTGTGGCGAGTGTGGTGAACAGACATGTATGGCCTTTGCATCACATCTTATTGACAGGTCGCATAAACTCACAGATTGTACGCCAATACTAGAGCCTAAGTTCAAGAAGAAGTACGAAGAGCTCGATGCACTCCTGGCCCCTGAGATCAGGGAAGTTTTGATTGGTGTCGGTGAAAAAGTCGCAAAGATCGGCGGAGACGATGTTCTTTACCGTCACAAACTGACATTCTTCAACCAGACACAGTTTGCATATGATGTATGGGACACAATGGATGAGAAGGATCTCGTTGAGAGAGTAAACTACATTCAGGACTACAAGAAGTTCTATGTAGGTGACTTCCTTGCTGTAGATATGGTAGCTGTGCGCTGCACATCCAATGATCCTGCAAAATTTGGGGCAGCAGTAAAGAAGGTTGTTGAAACAACAGATCTACCACTGATTCTTTGTTCCTTCGATCCAAAGGTGCTCAAAGCAGGTCTTGAAGCTTCAAAGGGCAAGAATCCACTCCTCTACGCTGCAAACAAGGATAACTGGAAGGAAGTTGCAGAACTTGCTCTTGAATATGATGTGCCTGTGACACTCTTTGCTCCAAATGATCTTGACCTTCTCAAGTCAATGGCAAAGACATTTGCAGAGATGGGTACAGAGAAACTCATACTCGATCCAGGTACCTTCCCAAGCGGCAAACAACTCAAACAGACCTTCACTAATTTTATCAAAGTACGCAGGGCTGGTATTGACGGTGACCGTGACATCGCATATCCTTTAATGGCAGTTCCATTTACAGCATGGATGCTACATGATGATCCTGTAAGTGCATCTTACTGGGAAACCGTGGTTGCATCAGTGTTCACCATCAAGTACGGTGATATAATGATCCTCCATAGCACAGAAGCATATGCAATGCTCCCTGAGATCCATATCCGTGATACCATATATACTGATCCGAGAACACCTGTAATGGTTGAACCGGGTATGTATAAGGTAGGAGAACCAAATGCAGATTCACCGGTGCTCTTTACAACCAACTTCGCTCTTACTTACTACACAGTAGAGAGTGATCTTGCATCTAACAAGATCGAATGTTTCCTCTGGGCTATTGATACCGATGGTCTTGGTGTAGAGGCTGCAGTGGCTGGTGGGCAACTTACTGCTGCAAAGATAAAGAAGGGACTCGAAGAATCAGGATTTGATCTGAAGAACGATACAACTCACAATGCTCTTGTCATCCCAGGACTGTGTGCACGTCTTCAGGGAGACATTGAGGACGAAATGGGTGCTAATGTTATGGTAGGTCCTGCTGATTCCGGAAGGCTGCATGGATGGATGGAAAAGAACTGGCCACCACAAAAGAAATAAGACTGTTTAAAAGATGTTGTGATATTTACATAGCATCTTTTTTTATCTATTTTGGATTATAGCTTGTTTTATTGTAACTATTCAGCCTGATAAAAACGCTATCTATAACAATCTTGACAAAAAGTTGAAATGTAAATTTCATTAGGAACATTTATTTTGATTGTTACTATTGATTGCTTTTTGATTCTTAGATTGTTAGTGGGCAGATATCTTCATTTCGATGAAATCAGCACCAATTGGCAGATTGTGCTAGGCTGAATAGTTACGTTTTATTTTATAATTAGCATATCCTTTGCAGAATTTATTTTTCCATATTCATTACAGTAATAGAATACATTAGCTTCCATCAGATTTGCATCTGGATCTAATAGTCCACAGAAACATTATAAATACTGATTAAATGAATTGTATACGCAGAGGTATTGAAATGAATGATGTTTTTTTCAGATCAGCAGAGGAAATTGGGCCTGAGAACACCCAGATAGACCAGATTGTAGATCTTTTCCCGAAGATATCACCTGTTAAGAAAGGAGATATCGTTGCTATAAAGATACACCCTGGTGAGCTTGGAAACACTACGTACATACGCCCTGTTATTGTAAAGACCGTTGTGGATCTTGTGAAAGAAGCAGGCGGTATTCCTTTTGTTACGGATACAACTGTGCTTTATAGTGGAAAGCGCTTCAATGGCGCCGATCTGCTATGTACAGCAGCTACTAATGGTTTTACGCATGGTAGCATGGGCGCCCCTATAATTTGTGCAGACGGGCTTTTGGGTGATGATTTTGTATCCGTGGGAATTGAGGGGGAAACAATAAACGAGATCACTGTGGCATCAGCTATTTCAAAAGCTGATTCTATGATAATGATATCACATTGTAAAGGACATCCTGCATCGGGATTTGGTGGGGCAATAAAAAACCTGGGAATGGGATGTCTGGATAAAAGAGGTAAGACTACTGTTCATGAGGTCGGAAAACCGGACATTGACCATGATAAATGTATAGGATGCAAGAAATGTCTCAAAACTTGCCCGTGGGATGCTTTGACTATGGAAAATGGGAAGGCAAATGTGAACAAGGATCTTTGCAGAGGAGAACTATCATGCCTTGGAAGCTGTGATTATCATGCTATCGTGCCTCCAGCTGATGCTTCTGTGAAAATGCAACAACGTCTGGGAGAAGCTGCCATGGGACCAGTAAAACTTTTACCTGGAAAGATTGGATACATTAACTGGATATTCAACCTTACCCCAGGATGTGACTGTTTTAATTTCTCAGCACCAGCTTTTGCAGGAGATGTGGGAATTACAGCTTCAAAAGACCCTGTTGCCATTGACAAAGCAAGCCTTGATCTTATAAATGAGAAAATGGAAGATCAGAGCAGGGGTTGTATCACTAATGTCTGGGGTGTGGATCCTATTGTCCATCTTGAGTATGCCGAAAAGATCGGTGCTGGAACTGCAGAATACAATCTAATACGCAAGTAAAACAGACGCTTTTATTGCTGAGCGAAAACAATATCTAATAAACTATGAATATCAGAGCCAATGAATAGTACCATATGCCCAAAATGCGGAAATGAGACGTATAAATTATTTCAGGGACGCTGCAAGGACTGTTTTCTTGAGAATTTTACCCTTGCGGAAATAGCTCCTGTGTTACACGCAAGGATATGTGCCAGTTGCGGGGCACGTAATGTAAAGAACAAATGGGTAAATTATGGTAAGCTTGAGGATATAGTGATACATACGGCAGAAGATGCGCTCTTTGTACATGAAATGGTGGATAATATTGAAGTATCCATTGAGCCCAGGGAACTTACTCCTCATATGTACAAGGTGCATATCGGAGTGGATGCAACCTTGCTTGATGAGCTTTTTCATCAGGAACTTGAGACAGAGGTCCGTGTATTGCGTGAGTCATGCGATATGTGTAGTCGCATATCCGGCGGGTACTTTGAAGCGATCCTGCAGATAAGGGGCACCAATCGTATTCCTAGCAAAGAAGAAATGACAGAGTGCATAAACATTGCCAATAATATACTGGAAAGAATGCGTAGTAAGGGTGACAGGCTTGCTTTTATATCCAATTCCCTGGACATAAAGGAAGGCGCTGATCTGTATATTGGTTCTTCCAACGCAGGCAGGCACATTTGCAAAGAGATAGTTTCCCGTTTAGGCGGCAATTTTAATGAGTCTGAGTCTTTACAGGGAAGAAAAGAGGGTAAAGATGTCTATCGTATCACTTTTTCACTGAGGCTTCCTAAGTTTATGCCTCATGATATTATTGAACATAAGGGAAGGGTTATAGAGGTCAAGAAGTTTGGCAAAAATGTCATCGGAACTGACATTGAGACAGGGGCACGTTTTACTTCCACAGCTGATTCTCTTAAAAATGCAAAGCTTATTGCAAAAAGAAAGGACCTGCAAAAAACAATGCTTGTGGCAATTGAGAATGATGATCTTCTTGTACTTGACCCTGACAGCTATGAGACCGTAACTATTAGAAAACCAGTCATGTTCAGTGCAGAAGCAGGGACCGAAATCCCCGTTGTCAAAACAGAGAAGGGGCTTCTTGCTGTTGCAGAGGGACCCCGATAAAAGGTTTTCATGTCTACAAAGAATATACTGGTCATAGGTTTTAGTACTCGCAATATAGTTTGTTCCGGCGCCAGGGCCGGATATAATATGTATTCCATCGATGCTTTCTGTGATCATGACCTTTTACAGTGTTCTGTAGCTTCAAAGAAGCTGGATATAGGGGAAACATTTGATGCTAGTAAGATCAGCCTTGTTGAGCTGGCAAAGCTTATTGAAAGCTTTAATGTTGCTTTTGATGCTATAATACCAGGTTCAGGTTTTGAGACAATGGGTCTGGAAAAGTTGCATTACAGGATATTAGCCAATGAACCCGGGGTCATGATGGAAGTGTCAAACAAATATCATTTTTCTCTATTGCTGAAAAAATTAAACATAGCTCACCCAAAAACAGTCCTCTTTTCTGATATAGACAAGTTACAGTTGCCTGCTATTGTCAAGCCTGCATGTTCAGGTGGGGGTATATTCAACACAAAGCTTGAGCATGAGAGTGATATTGAAGTTATTTATGATAAATTAAAAAGTATCTATCTTCCGGTAGCTAAACGCAATATGATCGCCCAGGAATATGTTCATGGTACACCTGCGAGTGTTTCAGTGATATCTACAAAGGACAGGGCCATTGCAGTAGCTGTAAATGAGCAGCTTATCGGAGTGCCATGGCTAACAGAAGTTCCATTTGCGTATTGTGGTAACATAACTCCTTATGTAACTCCTTATGCCTCTGAGATGAAAAGAGTATCTGAAGAATTGATTCTCGAGCTTGGACTTGTAGGTTCAAATGGTGTAGATTTCATAATAAGTGAAGATGGTCCGGTGCCAATTGAGCTCAATGCACGTTTCCAGGGTAGTCTGGATACTGTTGAGATGGCAACAGGCATCAATTTAGTAGATGCCCATATAAAAGCCATTGAGGGAACTATCGATCTTTCTACAATGAACAAAATGCAGCATGCATGCAGGGTGATCCTCTATGCAAAACAGAAAACAGTGATAACTGAAGCCATTCAAAAGAAATTGCTTGAAATGAATGTATCTGATATTCCAGGGGTTGGACTGGTAATAAATCCAGAAGAACCTGTTATATCTATTTTATGCTCTGGAAATGGTCGTGAGGAAGTTTTATCTGAAATTAAGGAAAGCGTTATGTTTATAAGTGAATCATTGAATCTACTTGATTCCTGAACAAAATACCTGTAAATAGGTTGATAATGTTTCAAATCAGGGTATTTGCAAGCAAAGATTAATATTTGAATACATTGCATTAACAAGCACATCATGAGGTGAAATTTTTTGATAGATTTGGATGATCCGGTTGTCAGGGGCTATATCGTTAGATTGGTGGGTGAAGATGGACTGTTAATGATAGAAAATATGCCCGACGGAGAGGTAACTGACGAAGAAATTGCAGAAGCCACGGGTATTCTATTAAACATTATCCGAAGAACTCTTTTTATCCTTAATGAGAATAAACTCGCTTTATGCAGGCGCGAACGTGACTCCAGTAGTGGTTGGCTTACATACCTGTGGACCCTGGACATGACGGACATTGGCCCGCAATTAGCAAAGGAAAAGAACAGACTTGTAAAAAACCTCCGGATCAGAGTTGGGTTTGAGGGAGAAAATGTGTTCTACAAGTGTCCTGAAGGCTGCGTCCGCATGAATTTTAATGAGGCTACAAAGCGTGAGTTCCTTTGTCCGGAATGCGGCGAGGACATGATGTATGAGGATAATTCCGAATTCATTCATAAGATAAATAAGCGTCTGGATTTCCTGAGTAAAGACCTGTAAAATGCTTTTGCGTGAAGATGCTCTTGATATCCTAAAGATATCGGGTTGCAGTAAAAATGTTATAGCTCATTGCGTAGCTGTTGCTGAGCTGGCTCTTTCAATGGGTTTGAAACTGAAAAACGATGGACTCCATGTTGATCTGGAGCTTGTTGAGATTGGCGGACTCTTGCATGACCTTGGAAGAGCAAAAAGTCATGGGATCGATCATGCAATAATAGGTGTTGATATAGCAAAGAAAAATCACATTGAACCAGCGATTCAGGAGATAATCAAGCGCCATATGGGAGCGGGCATCACAAGGGAAGAAGCAAAAAAATTAGGGCTTCCTGATGATGACTATATACCTGTGACACTGGAACAAAAGATCGTGGCCAATGCGGATAATTTTCTGGTAGGTACAGAAAGGATATCTCTTGACCGGCGTATCCGGATGATGCAGGAGAAAGATATCGATGAGCAAAGTATTGAACGGGTAAAAGCACTTGCTGTAGAAATAGGCATTTGTTGAGCAAGGGATAAATATATATATAAAAATTGCTAATGAGTAACTGATTGATGCATTAAAATGCATAGTACATTTTTCAAATTTATTTTCTCATTTTTGTATGAGGTATAATTAATGGTTAATGATAAACATTACAAAGGTACAACCACTGTAGGTATAGTTTGCAATGACGGTGTTGTTCTTGCAACCGAGCAGCGTGCAACAATGGGGAATTTCATTGCAAGCAAAACTGCAAAGAAGGTCTACCAGATAGATGATCTGGTTGCAATGACCATTGCTGGTTCTGTAGGAGATGCACAGCAGATTGTAAGAGTAATGAATGTGGAGTCCAAACTATACAAAATGAGACGTAAGGAGTCCATGACTATAAAGGGCCTTACAACTCTTCTGTCAAATATGCTCAGTGGTCAGAGGTACTATCCATTTATGGTGCAACTTCTTGTTGGAGGATATGACAAGAATGGACCTTCAATTTATTCGCTTGATGCTCTTGGTGGAAGTATTGAAGAAACAAAAGCTGTTTCCACGGGTTCAGGATCTCCCTTTGCATACGGTGTACTTGAAGACCGCTACCAGGAAGATATGACTACCGATGAAGGTGTCAAGCTGGCTATCAGGGCACTTCACAATGCAATTAAAAGAGACTCTGCATCTGGTGAGAACATAGATGTTGTGGTTATTACTAAAGATAAATATACCAGACTTGATATGGAAGATGTCAAAAAAATGAGGGAAGAATTTTAATCTAATATAATAATCCTTTAATTTCTTTGATTTGAACTATTATAAATAATATTTTAAATATAGTTTTTAGCTATATTTTATTTTTCACTTTTTTATAAGGAAGGCTATTTCAATGGCTGTAGAAGAAGTACTATCTGATCTAAAGAAGAAAATAGTAGAAAAACTACCAATTGGTACTACTATTTCTAATGTTGAGTTTGAAGGGCCACAGCTTGTTGTTTACACAGAAGAGCCTAAAAAATTTGCAGATAACGGCAATATTGTCAGAACTCTGGCAAAGGCACTAAGGACACGTATTGTGGTACGTCCTGATCCTAAAGTGCTTATGCCTCCTGAGGAATCTATTGAAAAGATTCTGGCAACTGTCCCTGAAGAATCCGGAGTATCTAATTATCACTTTGACCCTGATGTGGGTGAGGTAATTATCGAAGCTGACAAACCGGGACTTGTAATAGGAAAACATGGTGAGACTCTCAGAGAAATTACAAAGAAAATAGGATGGACGCCAAAGGTCGTAAGAGCTCCCCCTATCAAGTCACGTACTGTTAAGAACATACGTGAGTTCATGCGTACTAATCACAAAGAGCGCAAGGATATCCTTAAATCTGTAGGAAGAAAGATCCACAGGGGTTGTACTTCAAAGGATGAGTGGGTAAGGGTTACATCACTTGGTGGTGCAAGAGAAGTTGGAAGAAGCTGTTTTATTATCTCAACTCCTGAATCACGCATAATGATCGATTGTGGTGTCAATGTCGGTTCAGATGACAATATGACTCCCTATCTCTATGTGCCTGAAGCATATCCTATCAATCAGATAGATGCTGTTGTGTTAACACACGCCCATCTTGATCACCAAGGTCTTGTGCCACTTCTCTATAAATATGGCTTTGAAGGTCCTATTTATTGTACCCCTCCAACAAGGGACCTTATGGCTTTATTGCAGCTTGACTATATTGATGTTGCTGCAAAGGAAGGCAAGAGGCCTCCATATAGTTCCACAGAAGTAAGAGAAGGACTCAAGCACACAATCGTCCTTGATTACGAGGAAGTAACCGATATAGCACCTGATATAAAGCTCACATTCCATAATGCAGGGCATATCATCGGATCTGCTGTTTCTCATTTCCATATTGGAGATGGCCTTCATAATGTTGTTTTCACTGGTGACTTCAAATATGAGAAAACAAGGCTCTTTGATGCTGCAGTTAACAAATTCCCGCGTGTTGAAACTGTTATCATGGAATCCACATACGGAAGTTCCAATGCTATCCAACCATCTCTTCAGGAAGCTGAAAGAAACCTCCAGAACATTGTAAATGCAACTCTGAAAAAGGATGGAATCGTACTGATACCTGCATTTGCAGTGGGAAGAAGCCAGGAAGTAATGATAGTACTTGAAGATGCTATACGCAAAGGAATTATACCCAACGTTCCTGTCTATCTTGATGGAATGATATGGGAGGCAACAGCCATCCATGCAACATATCCCGAGTACCTTAATAATGACCTGCGCAAGCTCATTTTCCAGAAAGGACAGAACCCATTCCTTGCAGAATGTTTCAAGCCTGTTGACTCCAATGAACTGCGTCAGAAGATTATCAACGAGCCACATCCATGTGTGATACTGGCAACATCTGGTATGATGAATGCAGGTCCTGTAATAGAATACTTCAAGGCGTTTGCAGAGAATGAGAATAACACTCTTGTATTTGTAGGTTATCAGGCAGACGGAACTATGGGTAGAAGAATCCAGAAGGGCTGGAAAGAGATACCTCTTTCAAGCAGCAATGGAACTCATGTTATCAAAATGAACATGAAGGCAGAGGTAGTCGATGGTTTCTCCGGCCACTCCGACAGGAAACAATTGATGGATTACATCAAAAAGATGAAGCCTCGCCCGGAAAGAGTCTTTACCGAGCACGGGGACGAACGTTCATGCATTGACCTTGCAAGCTCCATACATAAGAGAAACAAGATGGAAACAAAAGCACTTACAAATCTTGAAACTGTACGGTTGGTCTGACCGTACAGTTTTTTTGTTTTCTTTCTTTCTTTTTTGGTAATTATTCAGCCTAGCACAATCTGCCAATTGGTGCTGATTTCATCGAAATGGAGATATCTGCCCACTAACAATCTAAGAATCAAAAAAACAATCAATAGTAACAATCAATAGTAACAATCAAAATAAATGTTCCTAATGAAATTTACATTTCAACTTTTTGTCAAGATTGTTATAGATAGCGTTTTTATCAGGCTGAATAGTTACCTTTTTTGTTCTTTAGTATTTCAGTCTGCTTTTAAGCACTTTGTTTTTCATCAAGACCTTTGAGGTACTCAATAAGTTCCGTATGCTCTTTAAGTATCAGATCAGCTTCATGAAGCTTTTCTGCATCAATATATGTCGGGATTCCTACACAGAACATGCCTGCATTTTTGGCAGATTCTACCCCAAGAGGCGCATTCTCGACAACAAAACATTCGTTTTTGTTCAGTCCTAATAGCTCAACTGTCCTGTTATACGGCTCAGGGTCTGGTTTTCCTCTTTTGACATCTTCTCCTGAGATGATAACATCGAAAATTCCCGGGTAGAACTTTTCCATAAGTGATCTTACAATTGTTCTGTCGGCACCGGATGCAACGGCAAGCTTGAATCGTGTTTTCATTGAACTCAGGCACTGGTACATACCTTCAAATGCCTCTGCACGGTTATTCTCAAGGAAATGTGCTTTTTTCATTTCCAGTATCCTGTCATACATGTCCGGTTCAGGGACTCTGCCGGCTTTTTCAAAAAAGATATTGATAACGCCAACATGGTTTGACCCCTCGATGTCATATATCTCTTCTTCAGTGACATTGATGCCGAATTGCGCAAAAACATCAACCCATGCTTTTGCATGATATGGCATTGAGTTAACTAGAACTCCGTCGGAGTCAAAAATAATTCCTTTGAACATATGGGTTCCTTGCAGGTATTCTCTGATAAGTGTTTTGGATGTGACCATTCTTTTTTAATATATAGGGACCTAATCCAATTGCCAGGTTCGTTGCATTTTTCATATGGAAATTTTTGATGAATAAGGTCGTATTGCAATTCGATCCTAAATAGTTTTTGGAGCCACCGCTTTAATTGCCTTTATGCAGAAAAATAGTAAAAGTGAAGATTCTTTTTTCCATCTTTTTGAATCGTGCTGGCTTCGCCGGTACTCTACCTGCTTATGGGGCTGGCTCTCTACATTGTGTGGGACAAGGGATGGGACCACGTATGTTGATATTGACAGGATAAAGATGTAATTTTATCTATCATTTTTTACATTTTACATTTCCAATAATACGTCTAAATAAATCATTGCTATTATTAATCCAGACATAAATAAAATCCACAGTACAATCCACAAAATATTAGCCAGCAACTTTAATATTTATTATCTTCTTTTTCACAAACAAATGCTATAATAGTCAGCAAAATAAAACTTAATACATATACAAGAGTATTATTTTTAAGACCAGGTCTCATTATAAAGCTTATTGATTGCATTTGTAAAATAGCAAACACAATTAACAATATCGCCACTGATATACCAGCAACGATTGTTATTTTTTTTGTTTCCAGATTCCTAGATTCATAGTTTTCTCCAAATAAAAAAAGTGAATATGCACAAAAGCATATTCACTTTTATGTTTTATTACATAATCCTTATTTATTTTTACAATGTAGCATTTGTCTAATATATTTGCTACTATTAATCATTTTTGGTCAATAGTTGAATTAGGTGGCATGATTGTGGTTATTTGTTATTGCCAGAAAGATCACATGTTACTTGGTGTATGACATGTATGGTGGTACATTAATTGATTAAATGTAACATAAAGCTTTATTTTAGATTATAGTCTTAAAAATCAAATATAGCCGTTTATTCCACATCCATAAATCGTTATAATGGTTATGGGTAATTTCATGCAGGCTGCAATATTTCATATGAAGATAGTCAGTGGAAAATCGGGCATATTTCTATAAAATAAAGATTAGAAACTTCCGGTATATTCCGCTAAGTATGTGATAAACATTGGGGGTGATTTCTTGACACATTGGTACTATCGATACTGACTTATCCTTGTACATCGATCATTAATTATGGGAGAGAATACTGTTAATTCATTCAGGGTCTGTCCGAATTGCGGATACCAGCGTGGTTTTCATGTTCATTTCAAGGAGATATCCGAAGGAAAGGCAAGACTTGGCCTGATATGTCCCAGTTGTGGACAGAGCTACGATATCGGCTGGCTTACTGCTGATATCCCTGAACTGAAAATCGTAAAAGAAGAGGTGTATGGGGAACTGGACCATTAGGTCTTTTTTAGTTTCTCCATTTTGCTTTTTATCTTTGAAGCATTAGCACTATGCTTTTTAAGAAGTCTTTCAGCATCTTCATTGCTTAGTTTATTCTTTTTCCTGTCTTCTTTTATTTGTGCAATAACTGCCATTTCAGCTTCATAGAGATCCTTAAAGTCATTCAGATTGCCTGGGGTCTTTTTTCTGTAGTATAGCACTGTAGCAGCTATGATAATAATAGTAAGTATTCCGGGCACTATAAGTGAATCATATGGTGTTTTTGCAGTCTGGTTGAAGTCATCCTCTTCGAGGGTGACTTTTAATTCTGTGAATTGTGGAGTTGACCATATGTAGGATGTAGAATTCTTATCACTGGTGGTTTCATCAGCTACAATTCTAAGCCCGTCTGCTGAAATGATTGCAGGGATCTCATTCTCTTCATGGTTGACAACGATTATGAGCCTGAATATGGGATAATCAAAAATCCCGTCTTTCCGGATGACTTTTCTGAAAGTCGGGACTTCTTCATGGCTATGTGTGGCATATCTGATACCGTAGAGGAGTGGCATTCCACTGGAACCTGTAGTTCCATAATATGATGGGAAATATAGGAAATTGCCTTCCTTTGAATAATTAACAGAAGTTGCAGTGCTGCTGTTTGCCATATCACTTACCTGGAATTGCATGACTTCTGCATTTTCTGCTATCCATAATACTAATTCTTCACTGCCATTTGCTGAACCTGTGGAATATACAATGGATTCAGTTGCAAACACATAGTCATTCTCCTCAAAATATAACTCAATAAGATGATTGTATTCTAAGATTCCTGCCTGTTCGTGAATACCTGAAATTGCAGATTGATTGCTGACATTCTCTGTTATGTCTGCATCTGCCATGACAGGGGCTTGTAAAAAGACGCAGCAAACGCATAGTATCAGGAATACTGGCACGTATCGTACTATGTATTTCATTGATTGTATGGCATAAGTGGATGATTGTTCTTTCATTATATCACAAAAATAAACGAGTAAGAACTAATAATGTACATTCTATATGTTTATTATCCTGCCAACTTTTAAGTCGGTGGCGATCAAATTGTATAATATAAATGTTTCTTATTTTTCTTCCAAATATGTTTTTATAATTATTCATTTGAGGATAATATGTGCCTATTCATCATAAATAAATAATTTACATTAATAAGCGTTAAATATAGGCAATTGAATTTAGAGTGTCATGGATTCGTTTACAGCAATTACTCTGGCGGTTTTTTTACCATTTATTTTGGCCGGTATATTGCCTGCCATTGAAAAACTTCTAAAGGATAAAATCGGGTGGTACGCTTCCGCTATTGCATTCCTGAGTTTATTGTTGATAGCTCAGGCTGCGCCGGAAATTATTCATGGGAAGACTATTCAGAGCTCTATAGAATGGCTTCCTTCAATGGGTATAAATCTCTCTTTCTATGCCGATGGCCTGAGTGTCATGTTTGGTTTCATTGTATCCGGTATCGGTGTGATTATCATGTCATACTCCAACGGCTACATGTCAAAGAAAGAGGATCTTCCAAGATATTACCAGCAACTCCTCTTCTTCATGGGATCAATGCTTGGTATGGTCTTTTCAGCTAACACTATTCAATTGTTTATTTTCTGGGAACTCACTAGTATCACATCTTTCATGCTTATCGGATACTGGCGAAACAGACCCATGTCAGTATACGGAGCCACAAAATCATTACTCATAACCGCAGCTGGCGGTTTATTCATGCTTGCCGGGTTCCTTGTATTGCATGCTATTACCGGTACATACGATATTCCCACAATATTGCATAGCGAATCCATGAGGGAAATGATACTAGGCCATGAACTTTTTATTGTTGCGCTCATTCTCATATTGATCGGTGCTGCTTCTAAATCAGCACAAGGTCCTTTTTACATATGGCTCCCTAACGCAATGGAAGCACCAACACCAGTCAGTGCATTTCTGCACTCGGCAACAATGGTTAAGGCTGGTATCTACCTTGTAGCAAGGATACATCCCATATTCTCAGGCACAGAGGCCTGGTTCATTCTTGTAAGCGGTGTTGGAATATTTACAATGCTTCTGGCAGGTTTCCTTGCTTTCAGGCAGACAGACATCAAGGGGATACTTGCATATTCCACAATAAGTCAGCTTGCCTATCTTATGACAATGTACGGTTACACCACACACCACGAACCTGGAATTGGTGTTGCTGCTGCAACTTTCCATCTTCTCAACCACGCAACTTTCAAGGCATGTCTTTTCCTTGTAGCGGGTATAGTGGCTCACGAGGCTGCAACAAGGGACATTACAAAGATGGGAGGGTTACACAAAGAAATGCCCATCACTTTCATTGTCGCTAGCATCGGGGCGTTATCCATGGCAGGAATACCGCCTTTGAATGGTTTTCTTAGCAAGGAGATGTTCTATGAATCATCTGTTGAGATGGGGGCACTTCTTGGTTCACCATATAACATACTAATTCCTGCACTTGCAGTACTTGGTGGTGTGTTCACATTTGCATATTCCATTAAGCTCATAGACGGTATATTCCTTGGAAAAAGACCTTCAAAAGGTTTGCCGAAGCACATACACGAACCACCCATTATAATGCTGGCACCTGCGATGTTCCTTGCAGGACTTATAATACTATTTGGACTTGTACCTTCATTACCAGTCCATAATTTCATAGATCCAGCTGTTTCAGGAATACTACTTGAGGAAACACATTTGCATGTAAAACTGTGGCATGGATTCACCATACCACTTATTATGACAATCATCACTTTCGCACTTGGAATACTGACCTACACGCAATACACAAAGATTGCAGAATGGCAGAACAGGTTCAATGCAAGGTATCCCTGGATCAGTGTCAATTATTATTATGATGCAGCTGTGGATAATGCAAGGAATGTAACGTCAAAGTTCTCTAACAGGATGCAGCCTGGTCCTCTTAAGACATATGTGCTTGCCCTGTTGTTATTGACCATCGCAATGTTTGCAATACCTGCAATATTGTTGGCGTCAAGTCTGATACCAGGAAATCTCAATTTTGATATTCCTCCATATGAAAGTATCATTTTCCTGTTTATGGTAGTATTAGCACTTGGGGCAGCATTTTTACCAAGATATCTGCCTGCGATAATATCCCTTTCAGGATTAGGTTATCTGGTTGCTCTTCTTTTTATATATCTGCAGGCTCCTGACCTTGCACTGACACAGATATTGGTTGAAACACTTTCAACTATAATCTTCCTGCTGGCGATTGCGAAGATCCCACAAAAGTTTAAGGAGCACATTCCCAGGAAGACGCTTGTTCGGGATTTGCTCATATCCGTGACGGTGGCATCAATGATATTCATTATGCTGATAAATGCAACTCAGGGAATAGTTCCACCATTTGAATCACTTTCACACTATTTCATTGAGAAGAGTCTTCCACTTGCAGGTGGGCACAATATAGTTAATGTGATTATAGTGGATTTCAGAGGATATGATACTCTTGGAGAGATAGCTGTTCTCTGTCTTGCAGCATTTGGTGTCTATAACCTGATTAACAGCAGAGGTGATGACCAGTGACAACCTTAATAACAAAAACAGTAGCAAAGATATGTTTACCTTTGGTCATACTCTTTTCAATATCTCTTTTACTTGCGGGACACAATAATCCCGGAGGAGGATTCATAGGCGGTGTTATGTTTGCGTCAGTGATTGCACTGACATATGTGGCATATGGTCTGGATTACATTAAATCATTCTTCGATCCCGATTGGAGTAACTGGTTTGGATTCGGCTTGCTGCTGGCTTCAGTAACAGGATTTGCAGCGATTGCATTCTCACATAACTTCCTCAGAAGTGCTGTGGAATTTGTCCATCTGCCATTTTTTGGTGAAGTGGAACTGGTATCTGCCGCATTATTCGATATAGGAGTATACTTTGTGGTAATTGGTGGACTGCTTTCCATTTTCAAAAACGTAGGTGATGATAAATGAACAACACACTGCTTTCTCTCACGATAGCTATACTGTTCGGTATCGGTACATTTCTTATCCTGCGCCGTGACATCGTCAAGGTAATAATCGGACTTAGTGTAATTTCACACTCAGTAAACCTTCTTATAGTTTCAACTGGAGTGTTTGCAGGAACAAAGGTCCCTATCATCACAGATGACAGTGGACACGGAGCTGCCGAGGCCACCGGAACCATATTCACAGATTCACTGTCCCAGAATATCCTTGCACCTGTGCTTGCTGCAGGTAATCATGTGGACTTCGTAGACCCTTTGGTGCAGGCACTGGTACTTACAGCTATTGTCATAAGTCTGGCAATGACTGCATTCATATTGATACTTGCATATCGTATTCATGAGGAATATGGGACAACTGATATCAAAGAACTTCGGAGGCTCTGGGGATGATATCACTGGATACTCACTTACCCATAATACTGATAGCCACGCCAATACTGATGGCGTCTATCATGGTGCTTTTAAGAAAACAACCAGGCATCCAGAAAGTCTTGAGTGTTTCTGTTTCATTTTTAATGTTCATAGTGAGCATATTCCTGCTTCTGCAGGTCTGGTCCGGTGGGATACAGGCATACGAAGTTGGAGAATGGGGGAAATACGGTATCATACTGGTTGCCGACCTGCTCAGCTCCGGTATGGTTGTGCTGACATCTTTCGTGTCATTCCTGGCACTGATCTACTCACTTGACTATATCGAGGAAAAGTCATTGAGCGCATCATATTATCCGCTTTTCAGCCTACTGGTAGCAGGACTAAATGGCTCTTTTCTTACAGGAGACATATTCAATCTATTCGTATTCTTTGAAATACTCCTGCTTTCTTCATGTGGGCTTGTGATAGCAAACGAGAAGGGGGGAGTTACAAAAAGCTCAGACAAGATGGAAGCAACCTTCAAATATCTTGTACTTAACATGCTCAGTTCTTTTGTAATGCTCATAGCAATAGCTTCCCTTTACGCAACAACAGGCACATTGAACATGGCGGATATCTCTGTGAAGCTTAGTGCAATGAGCGAAGCCGGAACACTTCCGTGGCATGTTTTTGCCATAGCATTGATGTTTGTGGTGGTATTTGGTAACAAGGCTGCAATATTTCCACTTCACTACTGGCTTCCTGATGTTCATCCCACAGCACCATCACCCATAAGCGCAATGCTTAGTGGTGTATTGATAAAGGTCGGAGCCTACGGAATGCTCAGAGTCTTCTTCCTAATATTCATCGACACTCTCTATATATTCAAGCCTGTGATAATCTATCTTGCACTTGCTACCATTGTGGTCGGTGCCATATCAGCCGTTGCCCAGACCGACGTGAAGCGCCTGCTGGCATATTCCAGTGTCAGCCAGATAGGTTATGTATTTCTTGGAATTGGTTTTGGTAGTGTCTATGGACTCACAGCAGCTCTTGTGTATCTGGTGAACCATGCAATTGCAAAATCAATGCTTTTCCTTACTTCCGGAGGTATAATTCACCATGCAGGCACAAGGGACATGAGAAAAATGGGAGGCATGGTCGATAGTGCCCCACTTATATCAATGATGTTCCTTATAGGTGCAATGTCCATTGCAGGATTGCCGCCAATGGGTGGATTCATAGCCAAGTTACAATTATTCGATGCAGGAATCAGTGAGAAATACTACTTTGAGATTGCAATAGCGCTTATATTTGCAGTGTTCACTATTTTCTATATGTTCAGAGCAATGCTGCTTATGTTCTGGGGTGAAAGAAGGGATGTTAATGAGCATGGAGAATATTCCACAGATGCCACATCCCCATTGATTGCTCTGCCTATAATCGTTCTTGCACTTGGAGTTCTTGTCTTTGGACTGTACGCAGAACCATTGATAGCCTTTGCAAGCGCAACAGCAAATCAGATACTTGACCCGCAGCTCTATATTGATGCTGTAATGACAACGAGGGTGGTAAGATGAAAAGATACATTGCCTATTCAGTTGTACTTGGTCTTGTATGGTGTTTTGTCCACGGTACTCTAAGTGTTAATAATTTCGTTCTGGGGATGATCATTGCCCCATTCATAATAAGACCATTTAAGTCCCTGTTCAATTTTGGTATGGAGTTCTCCTTTGGTAAAGCCATAAAGAAGATTCCGGCACAGGCTAAATATGTGTATGTGCTTATCAAGGAGATACTAAAGGCAAACATCATGGTTGCAAAAATAGTGCTTCAGCCAAAGATTAATATAAAACCTGGAATTATTGCGGTGCCAATTAATGCTAAGACAGATATCGGGATAACTGCTATTGCTAACACCATTACTCTTACTCCAGGGACACTGACAATTGATATGTCTGATGACAGAAGCATTCTGTATGTTCATGCAATAGATGCAACTGACCCTGAAGGTGTGGCACAGTCCATACGAGATGATCTGGAAAAATACGTATTGGAGGCATTCGAATGAATTCAATGTTACTTGAATATTCACTGATTTTTATGGTAATTGCCATAATACCCTGCATATACAGGATTATCAAAGGACCGACTATTCCTGACAGGGTAGTGGCTCTTGACGCAATGACAATAGTAATTGTGGTTATGCTTGGTATCTACTCATCTGTAAAAGGGTCCGCTTTCTTTATGGACGTGGCACTTGTGCTTGCCATCATATCTTTTGTGGGCACAATTACAATAGCAAAATACCTTGATGAAGGGGTGGTATTTTGAGTACAATTTCAATGGTTCTGGAAGTGCTAAGCAATCTTATTCTTATAATCGGGCTTTTCTTTGTATTTCTGGCAATGCTTGGCCTTGCAAGGCTTCCTGATGTGTATAACAGGTTGCATGCAACTACAAAGATAGGAACACTCGGTGCTTTTGGAGTTATGCTTAGTATACTGCTGAGGGTAGGTTTTTCTCCAATAGGTGTAAAGGCAATTACAGTAGCTCTTTTCATTCTTGTAACCTCGCCCATAGCTGCTCATATGATAAGTCGTGCAGCACATCGTCATGGAGTGGGTCTTTGTAAAGAGTCTGTAATTGATGAATATGGAAAAGCATGTTCATCTGCATGTTCAATAAAAGAAAATGAGTAAGAATGATTAACAGGTTCTGGCACATTGCCAGAGCTATCATTTTTTGTGAGACTCTGCTTGATACATGTTCCTATCATGGATGTCTGATATGATATGCATGTTTTCACAAAACCGAATATAACTCCCCTGTCATTAAATATGAGCGGGCTGGGGAGTGGGGGGTTAGTGTGGGAGTGGGGTTTAAAAAAAGACCCGCTCATAGCGTGTGTAGAAGGAATGATTATATATAAATAGTTCCCTCCAACAAGGTTGCGAACTTAACCGTACCTTTAGTATGTCCGTTTTTAGATTCAAATTCCCTATTTCGTATAAAAAAACATTCAGTAATTATCAAAAATAAATATATAGGCCTCAAAATTAATCCACTTGCTCAATAGATACTAAAAATATAGATAAAAATATGAATAAACAATTTAAATTTCCACCGTAAAATCAGATATTTCTAATTCAACAGTGGAAAATTTAATTAACTGAGGTTTTATTTTTCAGTGGCTTTTGCACGCTCTTCCTGGGTCATGTTGGCAAGGCGCTCAACTTCTTTTCTATCCAGACCCAATCCTTCAGCCACACGTCCACCATAATCAGGGTCGGCTTTGAAGAATAAAGCGGTCTGCCTGAGTTGAATGCGCTTATGTGCGCCTGAGAGATGGGATACAATATTGCCCACAAGGTTCTCACGGGCCTGATCGTCCATAACGTCACGATACAGGTTACCTGCCTGCACAAAGTCATCGTTGGGATGAGCATAAGGTGTACGCTCTGCTTTTCCGGATACTTCGAATGCTGGGTTCAGAGCATCAGGGTCTGGAGCAGGGCCACCAAAACTGTTGGGCCAGTAATTTGGTCCGCCCCCACCGTTGGCATCAATTCGCATGAATCCATCACGTTGATAGTTGGTTTCTGCTGCATTTTTAGGAGCATTTACGGGGATCAGATGATAGTTGGGGCCCAAGCGGTGAATATGAGAATCGTGATAAGAGAATACCCTGCCCTGCAGCATCTTATCAGGGGATATATCAATACCAGGTACTAAATTACCGGGACTGAATGCAGATTGTTCCACTTCGGCAAAATAATTGGCAGGGTTCCTGTTAAGTACCATTTTACCTATTTTGATGGTCGGGAAGTCACCGTGTGGCCAGACCTTGGTTATATCAAGGATATCAAAACGATATTCTTCAGCCTGTTCCGGAGTCATTATCTGCATCTCAAGGGTCCAGGAAGGATAATCTCCCCTCTCGATTGCATCATAGAGATCACGTGTAGCATGATCAGGATCAGTTCCGCTTAATTTCTCTGCTTCCTCACGAGTAAGATTCTTTGCACCCTGATCTGTTTTGAAATGATACTGCACCCAGAAGTATTCCCCATCATCATTGTACCACTTATAAGTGTGACTTGAGTACCCGTTCATATTGCGGAAGCTTACAGGTGTACCCCTATCTGAAAAGAGGATCGTGACCTGGTGAATTGATTCAGGAGTGAGAGACAGAAAGTCCCAGAACATGTTTGGATCTTTGCAGTTTGTTGCAGGATTTCGCTTTTGTGTATGAATGAAATCTGGGAACTTTAAAGGGTCCCGAACGAAGAATACAGGAGTGTTGTTGCCCACAAGATCATAGTTTCCATCTTCTGTGTAGAACTTTATAGCAAATCCACGTGGGTCCCTTGCTGCATCAGCAGAACCCTTTTCGCCACCAACTGTGGAAAATCGGGCAAATACTTCAGTACGTTTGCCTATTTCTGAAAGGAACTTAGCTTTTGTGTACTTGCTCACATCGGCAGTTACTTCAAAATAGCCGCCAGCACCTGCACCTTTGGCATGTACCACACGCTCAGGTATGCGTTCGCGGTTAAAATGACCAAGTTTTTCCAAAAGGTGAACGTCCTGCATGAGGACTGGACCACGTTCTCCGGCAGTGAGGCTGTTCTGATCGTCCCCCACTGGAATTCCAAAAGCAGTAGTTAAACTGGAAGTTTTCTTATCACTCATTAAAATTCACTTCTCCATTTGATTTGTATAGTTAGGGTATAATGAAAAAAACAAATCAAAATAATAAAGCTACATTCTTCATTATGCTCACTAAAACCCAGTAACTGTCTGTCATTAACTTATAAATAGATTGAGGTGTTTTGAGGAATGTAAAAATGAAGATATATAATTAGCTCCAGAAACTCTTTTTTCTAATTAGACAAGCTTAATTAAATACACTTAATTAAATACATGTTGGAATAGGATAAAATAGGTTTATTGACGTTACAATTGTCATACAAAATTCATATATATCCATTCCATTTGTGAACAAAAAAACTTATGAGCCTGATCATCTAATATGGCTGTACTCTATATCATATAGCCTGTATCAAGCGCAGTTCAGATGTAATATTAATTTTGTTAAAATTAAACCGGACTATGGAAAAGAATACAAAAGTATTTCACATAAATAAAAAAACTCATGAAGAGCAGATACAGGATGCAGCTCAGATATTAAAAGAAGGGGGAACTGTTGCTTTTCCTACTGAAACAGTCTACGGGCTTGGAGCGGATGCGCTTAACGAAGAAGCTGTTATGCAAATATTTGAAGCAAAGGGCAGACCTGCCGACAACCCTCTCATAATTCATGTAGATTCAAAGGAAACTTGTTTGCAGCTTGTTAAAAATATCCCTGAAAAAGCATCTATTCTTATGGAAATATTCTGGCCAGGTCCATTGACTCTTATAATGAAAAGAAGTGAAATAATTCCTGATATAACAACAGGAGGTTTGGATACAGTTGCTGTCAGGATCCCTGAAAATAAGATTGCTCTTGAACTAATAAAATGCGCAGGAATTCCCATAGCTGCACCAAGTGCAAACCTTTCAGGAAAGCCAAGTCCCACAACAGCAGAACATGTTTTATCTGACCTTTCCGGAAGGATTGATGCACTCATAGATGGAGGGGACGTTTCCATTGGAGTTGAATCAACAGTCATTGATATGAGCTCCGATATCCCTGCGATACTAAGGCCTGGAAAAATAAGCAAGGAAGAGCTTGAAAGATACATTGGGGAGGTAAAAATTGCTTATGATGATAAAGTACATCCGGAAAGTGGAACTGTTCGCTCTCCTGGGATGAAATATACACATTATTCTCCAAGATCGGATCTTATTCTGGTTGAAGGGGAACATGATAATGTAGTTCCCAAAATTAAAGAACTCATTAAGGATTATAGTCAGAGGAATGCAAAAACAGGCTTGCTTCTTACAGAAGAGTCTAAAAGTGAATTTCCTGCTCATCTGTCATATTCCATGGGTAAGAAGGATAAGCCGGAACAAGCTGCAAAGTATCTGTTCTTTGGACTCAGGTATCTTGATGAGAGAAACATAGATATTATTATAGTGGATGGTTCTTTTAGGGCAGATGGAATAGGAATGGCTGTTTTTAACAGAGTTCGTAAGGCTGCAGATATAATAATTAAAGTATAATGATAATAATTGAAGTGTAGTGGTTCTATGAATAAAGAAAAGAAATATGAAATGAATGAAAAACAAAAGTATATTGGTATTATCCTTCGTAACCGAAAGTTGCTTAAGATCAATGTACTGATTCTCAGTATCGGTCTGGGACTAGCAATTCTTGGATATGAAAATATAGGTGAACCAATAATATGGCTGGGCATAATAATATTTGGATACACCACGGTGACTGGCTTCATGGCCAGGAAACAACTGAAAAAATGATCAGAAAATTCATTTTTCACTTATGATCGGTACTAAATGATCTATTTATATAACAAGCAATAAATAAAGGGTTTTGAAGATTTTGCTAAAGAACTGGACATTAATCCCACTGTAGTTCTTGTAACCCTTACTATCTATTTTATATCTTTTGCAGGACATTGGATTCGTAGTATTTAAAACTCAATAGCTTTTTAACCGATAACCTGTATAATAAAGCTGGATTACGTGAATATTAAATTACGTGAATATTAAGTTTCATGATTTTAAATTGACAAAAAAGGAGACCATAATGTGCTGGAGATAAATAATCTAACGGTTGAAATCGGTGGCCGAAGGATATTGAAAGGTGTTGATCTTAATGTTAAAACCGGTTACACCAATGTTCTTTTCGGACCAAACGGAGCAGGTAAATCCGCGCTTCTTATGACGCTGATGGGTTTTAGTGGTTATAATGTTGTAGAAGGAGAGATAATTTTCAAAGGAGAGGACATTACAAATATGTCGGTCTCTGAAAGAGCACAGATGGGCATGGGCATCATGACACAAAGACCTCCTAATATGAGTGGTGTAAAACTTCATGATCTTCTGAATGTCATTTCAAAAGACCCAAAGGATACAGATATTCTTGCTGAAACATTGGATATGGTGCGGTTCTTTGAAAGGGATGTAAATGTAGGATTCTCAGGTGGGGAGATTAAAAGATCAGAGATTCTCCAGCTTTCTGCACAGAACCCGGATCTTATCCTTCTTGACGAACCCGAATCGGGTGTGGATCTTGTAAGCATTGACCAACTTGGTCATACTATAAAGGAACTCTTGCAGAAAGGTTGTAAATGTGCTGGCGATAGATGCAAACACGGTAAATCCGCACTAGTGATAACACACACTGGACAGGTTCTTGATTACATTGAAGCGGATAGAGGATATATATTGTGCAATGGGACTGTCATGTGTTCAGGAAACCCACGTGAAATGTTAACAGATATCAAAAAACAAGGATATGAGGAGTGTATCAAATGCAAGCTGATGAAGAAATGAAAAAAAGGGCAGAAGCTGCACTCGGGAAGAATGCTGCCTATGGGGAGGATTTTAATCTTGACGAATATGGTATTGCGCCAGATAATGCGGAAAAGGCCGATAATCTCGAAGAGCTTAGTGAAGAGGATCAGAGAACACTTCTGAACGTGGGATTCACGCCTTCTGAAGACAACAGGTCAGGCAGCCTCATTATGCTTGACAATACAGTTACACATACATCCCTGCGTGATAAGGATGTTGTGGAACTGATGTCCCTTAAAGATGCAATGAAAAAGCATGAGTGGGTTAAGGACTATATGTGGAAGCTGGTTAAGCCGGACGCAGATAAATATACTGCAATGAGTTATCTTCAGAAAGCAAATGGGTATTTCATAAGGGCGCCTGAAGGCAAAAAATCAAAGATGCCAGTCCAGACATGCTTACTCATAGGTTCAAAGCAGGTTTCCCAGACAGTTCACAATATAGTTGTCGTTGAGAAAGGAGCAGAGCTTGATATTATTACCGGATGCTCTGCTAAACATGGAATCGATAAAGGTCTTCACCTTGGAATTTCAGAGATGTATGTTAAGAAGGGTGCAACCCTTAATTTCACTATGGTTCACAATTGGGCAGAACAGATAGGTGTCAGACCAAGGACTGTTGTTCATGTAGAAGAAGGCGGTACTTACATCAGTAATTATATTACTCTTAAACCTGTCAAATCCATACAGTCCTACCCAACTGTTATCCTTGAAGGTAAAGGTGCCTTTGCAAGATTGAATACAATAGCTGTGGCACATCCGGGATCCGAGCTTGATCTTGGAAGCCGGGTCATCTTTAACGCAGAGGATACAAAGGCTGAACTTATATCAAGGACTATCACCATAGGAGGTAATGCAATTGCCCGGGGTGAGATGATTGGTAATGCAAACAATGCCAAAGGGCACCTCGAATGCCATGGACTCGTACTTGGCGGCGGAATGCAAAGAGCTATCCCCATACTTGAGGCAAATGTTGAAGATATCGAACTATCCCATGAAGCTGCTGTTGGTAGGATAGCACGGGATCAGATAGAGTATCTTATGGCAAGGGGACTCTCCGAAGAAGAATCTGTGGGTATGATCGTAAGGGGATTCCTTGATGTTGGTATTCAGGGTATTCCAGACGAGTTAAAAGCTGATATCGATGCCACAATAGCAATGATAGGGGAGAAGGCTATTTAACAATTCTTTCAATTTTAAATTAATCAATTAATCAATTATATGAGGAGAATGAATGAAGCAAAAATATGTGGCTATTTTTCTGGTTGCTATAATGGTAATGTCAATATTACCACTTTTTTTCAGCGGCAATACAAACGATTCCAGTGGAAGTGAAGAACTTACAGGTTTGGAAGATGCACCGGGTTTTGAGATTATTGGTGGAACACACTTTGATGCAGAAATAAATTCAATTTCTGATGGACTCACAATCACTCCAGAAGGAGTGTCAAATGCAGCATATATTGACTACTCAAAGGTTTATAATACTCCACTTCGGGTTTTTGCACCTAATATCACTGATCTGTATTCATTATATAATACTGGGATAAGTAAAAGGTATTCAGCTTATAATGATTCTGCCAATTTCGGGTTTGAAGCACATATACTGAAACCTGAAGTTATAAATTTTGAATATTCTGTCGCTGATATGTATAATGGCTATTCCCTTTTGATGAGGGGACCAAACGTTTCCAATATAATTGGAACACCTACCTTATTAGGTGACAGAGCCATCCTTAAAAAAGTAATCGATGTAAGTTCAGGTATCAGTCAGGGTTCAACTGAGTTTACAGAAATAATGAATTATGTAGATTCAGGAGCAGAATATCAATTTGTTACTTCAACGGATCCTCTTGCTGAGCAACACTATCTGGAATTCAAACGTGTGGACGATGGTAACTACACAAGGACCGAGATATTCCTGAATCCATTAGAAAGCACTATCAATACAATTGCAGGCCTGGAAGCAAACAGTACTGAACGGGGCCTGTTATATGATACTGCTATTGAGGATGATGGAAGGATCGTAAAAGTTGTTGTTACAAGCAATGAATCAAATTTCTTCAATCTTGCAATGGAACAATACTGGTGATGTCCTATCACCATTTCTTTTTTTGTTTATTTCTGCCACAAGCTTTATACCCGAACAGGTTATTAATTGACTCCAATTGCGCATTCTGCAGATTATTGTTTGTTTGGATGTAGTAATTAAAAGCTATTAAAAGCTAATATTTGGCATTAAACTTTGTGTCAGTTAATTATTGATAACATTATTGCAATCGTAATTGGCCAAATTAGCCGGGTTTACCGGCATACAATGAATAATGAAAAACCATAATATATAATTATGGTTTCGAAGGAGAATATAATATGGCAGCTAAATTTGATGTTCCAGAAGAACTTGTAAATAAAGCACTTGAGAGTGTAGAACTGGCGAGAGACACAGGTAAATTAAAAAAAGGCATAAATGAAGTGACAAAAGCTATCGAGAGAGGCATCACAAAGCTTGCAGTAATTGCAGAAGATGTTAATCCTGCTGAAGTTATTGCACACATTGCACCACTCTGTGAAGAGAAGAATACTGCTTACATCTATGTTAAAGAGCAGAAAGAGCTCGGTGCTGCCTGTGGAATAGGTGTTGCTTGCTCCGCTGTCGCTATTATCGACGCTGGCAAGGGCGGCGAACTTGTTGAAGACATTGCACAGAAAGTAAGTGCGCTTAAATAATTCTGATACGTGAGGTATCGCTATGGCAGATGAAGATACAGGCTATGCGGCTGAAGTCATCGATGTTATCGGTAACACCGGTATGCATGGTGAAGCCAGCCAGATCCAGTGCCGTGTGCTTGAAGGTCGTGACAAAGGCCGTATAATCACCCGAAATTGTGTTGGTCCTGTAAGGGTCGGTGACATTATGATGTTGATCGAGACTTCCAGAGAAGCTAAAAAACTGACTACCAGATGAGGTGACTACAATGGAACAAAGAAAATGTTCTTTTTGCGGTGAATTCCTTGAACCAGGAACCGGCAAGCTCTTCGTAAAGAAGGATGGCTCTTCCTATTATTTTTGTTCATCCAAATGCGAAAGCAACTTCGAGCTTGGAAGGTTACCAAGACGTACGGTTTGGACTGAACAGGGAAGAATTTACTTAAAGAAAGCATGATTGGGTGTTCTAAATGGAACAAACATACATAATGATCAAACCTGATGCAGTACAGCGTGGACTAATGGGTGAGATCATCTCAAGGATAGAGAAACGTGGTCTTAAGATCGCAGCTATGAGACTGGGTGTCATGAGTGAAGAGAGTGCAAAGGAGCACTACAAGGAGCATGCTGAAAGGCCCTTCTTTGCTTCACTTATAGAATATGTGACATCAGGTCCTTCTGTTTCCATGATAGTGGAAGGAAAGAATTCCATTGCTATCATGCGTGCAGTGAACGGTGCAACAAATCCTGTTGATGCACTCCCAGGTACCATAAGGGGAGACCTTGCAATCGAAACAGGCAGGAATGTAGTACATGCTTCCGATTCAACAGAATCTGCACAGCGTGAGATAGCTATCCACTTCAAGGATTCAGATATGCTTAACTATTCAAAGATCGATGAGGCCTGTCTCTACGAGTAAGTACGGACAGTCGGGATCTTTGCAATTAGAATGGTAAATATCCTGAAGTATCCTTTACTGTAAATTATCTCCCAATCAGCTAAATATCTTTGAAGGGGCTTATTAATGGCTGTAAATGAAGATCTACGTACACCAATAGTTTCTGTGATGGGACATGTCGATCACGGAAAAACGACTTTGCTTGATACAATCAGGGGAAGTGCCGTTGCCGAAGGAGAAGCAGGTGCCATTACTCAGCACATAGGTGCAACTGAGGTCCCTATTGATAGTATTGTTAGCAAATGTGGAGATCCGTCACTTAAGGAGAAATTCATTGTCCCAGGGCTTTTGTTCATTGACACGCCCGGGCATCATGCATTCACTTCCCTGAGAAGTAGGGGGGGAGCGCTTGCAGACCTCGCTATTGTGATCGTTGATATTAATGAGGGATTTATGCCTCAAACGATTGAAAGCCTTCACATACTTAAGAGGTTCAAGACACCATTTGTAGTTGTTGCAAATAAGATTGACAGGATACATGGTTGGGAGCCCAATGAGAATACACCTTTCCTTGCTACATACAACAAGCAGAGTGAGCGTGTAAAGACCGATCTTGACAACAAATTCTATGAAATTGTTGGTGAGCTATACAATCTTGGATTTAATTCTGAACGATATGACCGGGTCAATGATTTCCAGCGCAATATCGGAGTTATTCCCATAAGTGCAGCAACTGGCGAAGGCATTGCTGATGTGCTCATGATCCTTCTCGGGCTTGCCCAAAAATTCCTCGAGGGAAGTCTGCATTATAATGCAAATAGCCCTGGAATTGGAACTGTTCTTGAAGTAAAAGAAGAGAAAGGTCTTGGAACAACTATTGATACTATACTTTATGATGGAATCATCAAAAAAGGTGACACTATAGTTGTGGGAAGCTTGGGCGACCCTATCCAGACAAAGATAAGGGCATTATTGAAACCACGTCCGCTTTCAGAGATCAAAGCTGAGGAAAAATACCAACAAGTAGCTGAAGTCACGGCTGCAGTTGGTGTTAAGATATCAGCTCCAAATCTGGAAGGCGCACTTGCAGGAGCTCCTGTAAGGGTTGTAAGTCTGGAAACCATCGACGTTATTACTGCAGAAGTAAAAAGCGAGATAGCAGACGTCCAGATAGATACCGACTCTGTTGGTGTCACAATAAAAGCTGATACCATAGGTTCTCTTGAGGCTCTTGTAAATGAGCTCACAAAAGAAGATATCCCTATAAGAAAAGCACATGTAGGTGACGTCAGCAACAGGGATATCGTGGAAGTTTCAGCAATTGAAGATCCGTTCTATTCGGTAATTATCGGATTCAATGTAAAGGTTCTTCCTGATGCAAAAGAGAAGCTCCAGGCTACTGACGAAGTAACCGTTTTCAGAAACGATGTGATATATCGCCTGATAGATGATTACAAAGACTGGACCAAGAAGCAGAAAGAACTTGCAGAAAAAGAGATATCCGATACAGTCATCAAACCTGGTCGCTTCCAGATAATGCCTGATTGTATATTCCGCCAGAGCAAGCCAGCTGTGGTTGGTGTTAAGATCGTTAGTGGGACAGTGAAAACAAACGTAGATGTGGTGAACACAAACGGCGAGGTCATTGGTAAGGTCAAAGGTCTTCAGCTTAGGGGAGAGAACATTTCCACAGCTAAGATTGGGATGGAAGTCGCAATGGCTCTTGAAGGACCAACAGTTGGAAGACAGATAAAGGAAGAGGATACACTCTTTGTGAATGTCCCTGAAAGACACGCAAAAAGACTCGAACATGATATTTACGATTCAATGACAGCAGATGAATTAGAAGCATTGGATGCTTTTCTTGAAATCAAGAGAAGGGATAATCCTTTCTGGGCAAAATAATTCGGATGCATATTCATAAAGACAGATCATAACAACAGGAACAATAAACTAATAAGGAGGAAAAAATATGGCAGATTTCAAAGTAGTGGTAGCAGACCCAAAGACAAAATCATACCAGATAGATGTCACAGGCGTTGAAGCTAATAAATTAGTTGGTAAGTCTATTGGAGAAACCGTAGATGGAGCAATTGCTGGTTTACCCGGATACACACTTAAGATTACCGGGGGAAGCGACAAGAGTGGAATGATTATGAGGCCGGACCTTCCAGGGCCAACCAGAAGGAAAGTACTCGTTGCAGAAGGGATTGGTTATTCACCAGTCGCAAAAGGTGTACGCCGCAGAAAGATGATGCGTGGAATGGAAATTGCACCTGACATCATTCAGATCAACACAGTTGTTGTAGAGCATGGTGATAAGACTATAGAAAGAATCCTTGGTGGCGAAGAAGAGCCAGCAGAGGATGTTGAAGCAGCAGCAGAAGAGTGAAATTTTCACTCTCTGTTGTATTTTTATTTATTTATTTATTTATTTATTTATTTATTTATTTATTTATTTATTTATTTATCTGTTTTATAGTTACGCCCTCAATCAATTACACTTCCAAGACAAGATTTGAATTTTTCTATCCATCTCTTTGCAAATCTCACATTCCGCAGGTATAATTCCATTTTGAACAATTTTGCATGATAGCGTTTTTCAAACATAATTAATATCAATCTTATTTTTATATATTCAGGAAAAGCTTGTTTTGGTTGCATTCTTATTGA
>Ga0265295_1001302_pt1 | contig 44416 bp, 41 predicted proteins | sample Munlansysbiofilm_FD_192503 | JGI IMG/M metagenome (GOLD analysis project Ga0265295, IMG submission 192503) | Leachate microbial communities from a municipal landfill in Southern Ontario, Canada - Methane capture system biofilm | ecosystem: Engineered > Solid waste > Landfill > Unclassified ...
ATGCCAAATGTACATGATCTTCTATCAGTGGATGAGATGAATTTTTATTTAGGCGGCATTAGCACAATCATTTATTCTTTAGAACCGGATGGAGTCAGGCCTAATGGCAAAAATTTTATATCGGTAGATTTAGTCGGAGATTTTGTATATGGCAACAATGGGTCTTTAAGATGGCACACAGGCTGGGTGAAATATGGTATTTTGCATCTTAATAGTCAGCCTCCAAGAAGTTTATAATCGAGTTAGGGGGATTGATTCAAAATTTTAAAAAAATTTTGTTTCAATTCTCCTTCTTTTTTTTAAAATTGATAAAACAATGAATAAGTTTGCACTTTTAATATGTTTGGTGTTTTTAGCATTTACAGCACTTTGCCAAAACACTTTTGACATCACAATTTCTGATACTTCATATCAGAAACTCTCTCAGGTGATGGAATCAAATGATTCCTATGTTATCGTTTCCACAAGAGGTAATATAAACAGCAATAATCATCATACGCACCTTCTACGGATTGATCTTGGAGGTAAGATTCTAAACAGCAAATTAATGAAACCTGATGCCTATTTCTATGCCCTCTATAAATTAATAGAATTTGGTGATGGTTATTTAGGTTTTGGGTATCAAAAAGATTCGATAAATGCAAACCCATTTATCACAATTGCTGAAATGAATAGTGATTTTTTGATAGTCAATGAAAAGCATTACGAAACAAATTATACGGGAATATCCTATGTAGAGGTTTTAAAAAGCATTGATAACATAGTAATCTTCTACAGCGGTATCACCGATAGTTACCAACATCAGTTATGCGCATATAAAATTTCAAATGACCTTGACACTATTTGTAGTAAAAGATATTCAAGTTCCGGAACTAAATTAACATTTGACATCCTGTCTTCTGATAATAATGATCTGACAAAGGTTTTTGTACGGGGATTTGCCCAATATACCAATACACCAAGCCAAATTTTGATGATGGACAGTAGTTTAAATATCTCAGCCATAAAAGGTATTCCGGAAGGTATCGGCCTATACATTGACGCTAAACCACTTGATGATTACCGGTATATACTTACCGGCAAAAAAACGGTCTGGAACTCAAGTCCACAGGATGATCAGATGGCAATTGCGTTGATGGATGCTATGGATAGTTTGTTATCATTTGAAATGCTTGGTGCTCCTGACACTTTAGATTACCCGGGGGTTTTTGGCAACATGGATTTTAAAGACTCTGATAACATCTTTTATGCCGGCACGAAAAACTTTTCACAAAATGGTATTTTCGCCAATTCCGAAGCTTGGTTTGTACTTAATAAACTTAATTCCTCTCTTGAATTGCAGTGGCAAAAATTTTATGGTGGCAATGCCAATTATCAGTTGATCGACATGATATCAACTCAAGATGGTGGTTGCTTGGTAGCCGGAAATAGATATGATTATCAAACGTCGATAAATGAAACCGACATTTACATTGTAAAGGTAAACGAAGACGGCCTGATTGTCGGTACCGGGGAAGAGCTGCCGAACATCTCAGTTCAGGATGCTATTGTGTATCCCAACCCGGGCAACGAATCCTTCACCATTCAATCCGGCCCACAAATCAACGGTGCCTTGTTCGAACTTTTCGATATGAATGGGAACCTTGTGCTTACTACCACCCTCGACGAAAGAGTGGAAACAATAAGCGCCACCAGCCTTTCTACAGGAACGTATCCTTACCGGATTACTTTTAATAACAAAATCGTTGGTTCGGGTAAGTGGGTGAAGAAGTAGGATTTTGAGTCGCACCGTGGATAGCTCAAAGCAGTTGTATTATACTTTTAAAAAGCGACAACGACTTCGGCACCACCCTGCGAACAGGAACCTACCTGCTCACCCTCTACAACAACGGCCAACAAATAACCACCGTAAAAGTGCAGAAGCAGCGGTTTTGATTCTTAAAAAGAAAGCATCTTTCTCTCCCTTTCGACAGTATGCTTTTAAAAGCCGAAAGGGAGATTTTTTTGCGCTTACAGGAAAGGTTTAGCAAATCGCTGAGCGCATCGGACTGGTTACCTTGAACAATGCCTCCGGCGCCTTGTTAATTCAGCAAATTTTTAGAAATCATACCGTTAAACCTAAAATATTGAAACTTATGAAAAATATCATGGCAATATTCACATTTCTGATGGTGCTGTCCATTGCGGCAGTAGCCCAGGAAAATATTTATGCTTTTAAAGTAAACACGCTTCAGGGCGAGCCTTACGATTTGTCGCAGCTCAAAGGCAAGAAGGTGCTGATCGTAAACACTGCTTCTAAATGCGGCCTCACCCCCCAATACGAAGCCTTGCAGGCGCTGTGGGAAAAATATGGCGGCGAGGATTTCGTGATCGTCGGCTTCCCGGCCAACAACTTTATGAACCAGGAGCCAGGCACCAGCGAAGAAATTGCAGCCTTCTGTAGCGAAAACTATGGCGTCACTTTTCCGATGATGGAGAAAATATCCGTAAAAGGCGACGATATGCACCCGCTCTATCAGTGGCTTACGCAAAAGTCGAAAAACGGTGTGGAGGATTCGGAGGTGTCATGGAATTTTCAGAAATACCTCATCGACGAAAAAGGGCATCTGGTGAAGATGGTTTCGCCACGCACCAAACCCGACAGCCCGGAAATAGTTAGCTGGATAGTAGAGTAGGTTTTAATTTTTTAGGCTCTGATATAAAAATTCATGGTCGGGTTGCTCACTAACCCCGGCCTTTAGGCCGGGGCTTAAAAGACAAAAGTATTTCAGCGGGCTTTAGCCCAAATAAATAGTATGCTATGAGGAGTTCATTAAAAGATACTGAAGTAAAAGTATTGCGGGCTAAAGCCCTCCGGTTTCTGACGGTGCTTTATGACCCCGTCCTCAAGAGTAGGGTTATTGAGATACTACAGATGAGCTACACACAACAAATAATATCATAGCCATTTTTTATTAATAAAAAAAAGAAAACAATGAAACATGTAGGCGCACATGTGAGTGCAGGAGGAGGCGTGCAGAATGCTCCCGAAAATGCACATGCTATCGGAGCCAAAGCTTTTGCCTTGTTTACCAAAAACCAACGGCAGTGGAGAGCCGCTCCGCTCACCAGCGAAAACATCGACGGATTTGAGGAAAATCTGGAGAAGTTTGGTTTTGATATCAATTACGTGTTGCCGCACGACAGCTACCTCATCAACCTGGGGCACCCGGAGGCCGAAGGTTTGCAGAAATCGAGAGATGCTTTTTTGGATGAGATGCAGCGGTGCGAGCAGTTGGGAATAAAGCTGCTGAATTTCCACCCCGGCTCACACCTCAGCAAAATCGACCCCGACAAAAGCCTGCAGCGCATCTCCGAAAGCATCAACCTGGCACTCGACAAAACACGCGGCGTGACGGCAGTGATAGAAAATACCGCCGGTCAGGGAACCAACCTGGGCTTTACTTTCGAGCAGCTTGCGCAGATCATCGAACAGGTAGAAGATAAAGAACGTGTGGGCGTATGCATCGACACCTGCCACGCCTTCGTTGCCGGCTACGACATGCGCACCCGCGACACCTTCGATGACACCTTCGGGCGCCTCGACAGCATCGTGGGCCTAAAATACCTGAAAGGCCTGCACCTGAACGATGCCAAGAAAGAGCTTGGCTCCCGCGTCGATCGCCACGAAAGCATCGGCAAAGGAATGCTCGGCATCGCGCCTTTTGCTATGATCATGAACGACCCGCGTTTCGACCACATGCCGCTGATACTCGAAACTCCCGACGAAACGATATGGGCTGAAGAGATTGAGCTACTTTATAGTTTGGTGGAGTAGGTGCGAGGCGCAAGGCGCAAGGCGCGAAGAGAGGGTTCGCAGCCCCGAAGGGGATGCAACCCTTAGAATTTCATTATTTGATTCTTTGATGTCGCCCCGTTGGGGCTTTTTTTTTATTACGCCAACCGTTTTCAATTTCATAGCGCTTTGCGCTATGCTTGTGATTTCACCCCGTTGGGGCTGTTGCAGAACAGACGTCACTGCGTGGGTTCGCAGTCCTGAAGGGGATTTCTAAAGATTTTCGAGCGTCCGAAGGGCCTTGAAACGTCAAATGTCGCTCCCTTAGGGCTGTTGCAGGCATCCCGGATTCTCTGGCCTTTGCGCCAAGCGCCACGCGCCACGCGCCAAGCAATTATTTCTTCAGCGACGCCTTGGTGAAGATATAGTCGGGAATATCGACATCGAATTCTATTTTGGTAAAGATAAAATCGGTTCCCTGGCCGTCTTTGAGCACATCCTTGTAATTCATTTTGGTAGGAAACCAGCGGCTGCCGATTTTTTTGATGTCGCTTAGCGTGATGCGCTTGAGCAGTTGCCCGCTCTTGGCGAAAAGCTCTTCGCGGAGCGGCACATACCGCTGCTGGTCCACCCACGTTTTGCGGCTGTGGTAGGTGGCGTCGTCCACTTTGGCGGTAAGCTCCACCACCCAGGTTTTGCGTCCGTCGATGGTATCTTCACCTACCACCTTTGCCGTATAAATATCGAGCAGTTCGCGATCTTCCATCACATCTTCGTACGACATGTCGCTGCCCATCACCGACTGGCGGAGCATGTGCCCCGAAATCTGGATGGTGCGGTCGGTCGAAGGTGAATAGAGCCACAGCCTGTCGTCGAGTTTGAGCATCTTGGTGCCTTCTTCGCGCGGCGGCGAAAGATACTCGGTGTAGGATTCGTCGTGTCCGCGTGCATAGGAGCGCGTAGTCATGGTTCGCGACGAGCGCCGCCCGTGTACGATCATTTGTTCTTCTGACTGCACCGTGCGTGCCGTCATATTTTCGTCAACTTTACGGATTACCTCCGCACCGTCGGGGTACTGCGCTTGCGCTAAAGAAATCAGCGGAAGCATGATTATTAATAAAAATGTGCTTGTTGTAATTTTCATTGTTTGGTGATGTTGATGATTACTTGTTTTTTTTTGATTACTTGGGCTAAAGCCCCATGAAGCATTGTATCTTTTTGTTATTATCCCCGGCCTAAAGACCGGGGTTAGTGATCCATGCCCTCCTATTATTTGTCTATAAATTCTATCCTCCGGGGAGTTGGAAGTATGGGCGGAAATTACACTTCCAGCTCCTTGAAAAGATTCGCGGTTTCTCTTTTATATATTGCGCGGCCCGAGAGCATGTTTCCAAAAACCATTGCAAAAAGCCCCGGGATAAATCCGATGTACAACAGATCGGGTGTGAGGCGCGCTTTGATGACGGTGGGCATCATCATGCTGGCATCGCTGAGCATGCCGCCGATATCGATGCCATACGTCTGCATGTACCAGGTGGCCGCCAGCCCGATGATGGTTCCCACTACCGAGCCGATGATGCCAATAACGATGGCTTCCATGATCAATGTGCGATAAACATGACCTTTTGCTTCGCCCAGCGCCAGCCTGATGCCAAACTCTTTGTAGCGCCGCAAGCCGCCCAGCAGTCCGGTGTTCCAAAGCACCACCGACATGGCAAAGACGAATATTACTACAAACAACAGCGACATGTTGTCGGCGTAGTCGAGGTAGCCGGCCAGGTTGTTTTGTTCTTTGAGGCGGAACATTTCGGGAGCAAACTCATCGTCGGTGGCGGCGTATTGCCGATTGAAGCTTTCGGTAAGCTGTTGGGCTTTGTCATCGTTATACACATCATTGGCAAAATACCCTAATATCTCACCGGCGCCATCCTGCATGTCGAGCATGCGCTGCGCGTCGGCCACATCGATAATGAAGGCGCCTTTGTCCATGACTGACATTCCAAAACGGATGGTGCCGCTCACCGTAAAATTCTCGAACGTCATGCTGCCATTCATGGTGGAACCGATAAAGGTGACCGGGTCGCCAATTTTGATGTTGAGCTTGTCAGCAAAAACGTGCCCGATAAGTGCCTCGCCCGGCTGGTCGGGCACAGTTCCCGACACCAGCGCATTTTGGATGTTGAGCCGCTCCGCCTCGTGGCTTTGTGTCGAATATAATTCCACCGCCAGTCCCGAAGCAGGGCCTTGTCCTTTGGTTTCGCCGTTTTGGTCAGGCACATCGATAAGTCCGCCAAAGCGGATTCGCTTCACCCATTCCATGTCGGGATGCTGCCGGCGGAGGCTTTCCATTAGCGTATCCACTCCCAGCAGCGCCAGATCGTTGGGCAGCTGATCCTTATTTTGGGCGTAAGCCCGCGACATTATTTTTACATGCCCGGTTTCAAAGCGCGCATTCTGATCGACGATGTCGCCCATAGCGCCTTTTAAAAATCCGCTTAGAAAAATGGTGAGCATCACACCAATGGTGATGACGATTACGGGGATGAAACTTCGGTTTTTGTCTCTTAAAATTCCTTTTATCAAATAATTTATCATTGTAGTTTTCCTTTTAATGCGTTAACGGGATCCATCCGGGCAATTTTTCGTGCGGGCAAAAAGCTGACGATGGTGGATGAAATTACCACCAGCACAATGGTACTGATTATCAATCCGGCGCCGTACACGGGATAGATGGTGCCGGCAACAGAAACGCCCATGTCTTGGGTAGCTTCGGGCATGGCAATGCCGGTGTTGGCCATAAAAATAAACAATGGAATGCCATAGATGCAACCCACGATGGTAGCCAGGAAGCTGTACATGGTACCTTCGGTGGTGAAGAGTCCCACTACCTGCCAGCGCGTCATTCCCAGCGAAATGTAGGTGCCGATTTCGCGCTGCCGCCTGAAAATGGAGAGCACCTGCGTGTCGAAGATGGCCAGCAGCGCAATGGCCAGCAGCAAGAGATACATGATGGAGCCACCGATGTTTTTGGATTGGATGATATTGTCGAGGCTTTGCAGCATTTCCTTTTGGGATTTAAATTTCCATCCGGCAATTTCATGCGGCTGGTACCCGGCAGAGGCCACAAAATAAGTAGCATGCCCTTGCAGACCTGTCATTGTCCATAATTTTTCTATAGGAATCCAAATCTGGCCATTATCCACTGCCGATACATCGGTGTCGAAAATGGTTGCTATGTTAATGTTGGCAGCGTCGAAAGTTCCGTTTTTGTCGCGCCAGCGCAGCAGTAACTCGTCGCCCTGCTTCAACTGCAGCGATTTTGCCATGCGTGTGCCAACCATGGCCGGGATATCGGCAGTGCTCCCCGAAAGCATCCGGACGGGTAACGCCAGGGTATTTTGATTTACATCAATACCTTTGAGAACGACAGGAACCATGCGCCCCTGCGGATAAACGGTGGCTTGTCGCAGCAGGATGGGCGAAAGATGCTGCTGCTGGTTTCGTGGTAATATCCCATGGCCATCCTGCACCGAAAAAGGATCGGCAGGATCGTAACCGGCATGAAGCAAATGCCCGTGGCCATATTCCCAGGCGATGCTATCGCGACGCGCCTGCTGGTTCCAGCCATCGATGAGTCCGCGGTAAAAAATGATCACCACAAACGCAAACGACAACACGCCTACGTTGAGCCATGTTCGCAGACCTGCACCCATCAGGTTTCGGTAAGCCAGTCGGAAGGATAGTTTCATGTGTTAAATTTTTATTTTGTGTCTGAACATAAAGAAAACAAATTCCAAGTTCCAAATTCCAAATTCCAAATTCCAAGTTCCAAATTCCAAATTCCAAGTTCCAAGTTCCAAAAAAATTCCAAAAAACAAATTTCAAATGTTCGTTACCATTTTGGTTTATTGACTTTTTGATATCGAAATTTATTTGTGATTTGTTTTATCGTAATTTGGAATTTTTCATAGTTCTACTGGCTGTTAAAATTTCATCCTCCGCTACCTGGCCATCTTCGAGATGGATGATGCGGTCGAGGTATTCCATCACTTTTTCGTCGTGGGTGGCAAACAGGAAAGTGGTGTTGAGTTCCTTGTTGAGTTGCTTCATGGTTTGCAGGATGCCGTGGGCATTTTTGGCGTCGAGGTTGGCGCTGGGCTCATCGGCCAGGACGATTTGTGGTCGCTTTACCATGGCGCGTGCAATGGCTACGCGCTGCCCTTCGCCACCCGAAAGTTTTGATGGCTTCTTGTCGGCCATATCCTGCAAGCCCACCCATTCGAGCGCTTCCATCACGGCTTTTTTCCGCTCCTGTTTGGTGGTATCCTGCAACAGCAGTGCAAATTCTACATTTTCGTAAACCGTATAGATCGGCAGCAGGTTGTAAACCTGAAACACAAAGCCGATGTGGAGGTTGCGCAGCAGCGCCGATTCCTTGTGCGAAAGCTCCGAAATACGTTTGCCCATCACGATGGCTTTGCCTTCGGTGGGGCTGTCGAGCGAACCGATGATGTTGAGCAGGGTAGTTTTGCCCGACCCGCTTGGCCCTACGAAACCTGCAAATTCTCCTTTTTTAAACTCCAGGTTGATGTTTTTTAAAGCCGTAAACTCACGGTCGCCCATCGGGTAGCGCTTGGTTACGTTTTGGATGCTGATGATGTTTTGATCCATTGTATTTATTTTTAAAAAATTAAAATGCGTATGAACTGGTGTTGAAACTTCACTTAAAACCGCTTGTGCTTGATAATCACGGTTTAGCTGGTTTTCATTAACTCTGGGTAAAAAAGCCACTACCTTAGACCCCCTCTAACTCCCCCTGAAGGGGGAGGATTCCAGCGCACTGGCCGCTGCTGTGGCTTGTGCGGCTTGTCTCCCTTTCCGCCAGCCGGCGGAGAAGGGGTGGGGATGGGGTCATGATTGTTACCACTTAAATACTTGTGCTTGATTATTATATTCCAAATTTCAGTGTCTGCTTTTGAGCGCTTTTACCGGATCGAGCCGCGCAATCTTGCGTGCAGGCCAATAACTTATCAGCGCCGACGAAATCACTACCAACAAAAAAGTGGTGATGATGAGCGGGAAGCCAAAAGCCGGATAAATCCGCGACGACAAGCCAAAGCCCATATCTTCGACGCCGCCCATGCCAATGCCTTGTGTGCCAAAATAAAGAAATATCGGAAGTCCGTAAATACCACCGACTATTGTGGCCAGCAGGCTGTACATGGTTCCTTCGAGTGTAAAAAGATTCCCCACCCGGTTGCGGGTAAGTCCCAGCGAAATGTAAGTTCCAATCTCGCGCTGCCGCCTAAAGATGGAGAGTACCTGTGTATCGAAAATGGCCAGCAGCGCTATCGAAAGCAACAATAGGTAAATAACCCAACCACTGATGCTTTCGGCCTGCACGGCAGCATTGAGTTCTTTGAGTAGCTCCTGTTGCGAAACAAAGCGCCATCCGTCAACATTTTTAGAAACAAAATTACTGTTGGCAACAAAAAGCGTGGCATGCCCTGGCAGCCCGGTCATCTGCTGCAGTTTACGCAACGGAATCCATATTTGCCCAACATCCACACCGGGCACTTGGGTGCTAAAAATACCTGCTATGGTTACGTTGGCGGCATCGAAAGTTCCTTCTTTGTCGCGCCACCGCAGCAATACCTGATCGCCCGCTTTAAGGTTGGTTGCCCCGGCCATGCGCGTACCCACGAGTGCCGGAATGTCGGCGGTGCTCTCCCGGAGCTTTTGGGTGGGTAGTCTGAGTAATTCCTGATCAACATCAATACCTTTCAAAACAATCGGCATCATGCGGCCTTGCGGATAAATGGATGCTTGTCGCAATAAGACAGGCACAAGGTTTTGCTGCTGATCGTCCGGCAAAATACCATGACCCTCATCAAGTGTAAAAGGATCGGCAGGATCATAATCTTTGTTTTGCAATTGTCCGTAGCCGTATTCCCAGGCTACACTGTTTTGGATGCCCTGTTCCTGCCACCCGATAAGAAAGGCACGGTAGAAGATGATAAGCACGAAGACAAAAGAGAGAATACCCACGTTGAGCCAGGTACGTAGTCCGGCACCCATGATATTTTTGTAAGCCAGTCGAAAAGCAAGTTTCATTATTATTTTTATCAATGATTAAAAACCACCATCAACCGCAGGCCGGGGCCGGTGAGGTTGTAGAGCAGCTCGTTTTGTTGCAGTTGCTCATTGGTTTTAGCGTTGTAATAAGCCATTACATATCCCACCAATCGCCTGAACTGATGTTCGTAACTAACGAATGCAGAAAACGCCTCCTCTTCCCAGCTAAAGTAAAAAACGCTGCTGATTTTGTCGTTGAGCGTGAGCGGATACGTAATGGTGGCCGCCGAGATATTGGTCACGACGCCATCAAAAGCAAAAGCTTTTTCGTCGAAACTGGCCAGCATGTGTTCGGCAACTACGTTAAGCCCGTTGCCCACGCCAAAAGTATAATCGGTGCCCAGCGTAAGATAGTGCTGATGGGTGAGTTGCCCCACCTCTTTGGTTTTGCCCACATAAACAGCCTCAAACCAAAGCCCCACTTCCACATCCCATTTGCCGTCAAGGCCTATGCGATTTTCTGGAACTTTTTTGTAAGCAGGCAAGCCAGTGACATCGCGTGTGTCGGCGGTGCGGTGGTGGTAGGATAAAGCTACCTCGCCCGCTGGCACAGGATATTGAAAGCGCCCGCCAAACTCAGGAACATTTTCGTTGGAGGGCACCGCCTCAAAGCCACGGGTTTTCTCGTTGCCGTAAAGCATCCACAGCCACACATTGGCGTTGTTCATAAAATAATACCTGCCCAGCAGCGCATACACGCCATTGGTAAGCTGCAGCGGATCGCGCGGGTCGATTTCGTCGAACCACTGTAGTGGCCGCAACACCGCCGCCGAGCCAAAGTTGATTTTTTGCAAACCGGCTCTTATCTCACATTGTCCGCCGGTGTAGCGCGCCCAGATGCGATAGGGCTGCACGTCGCCATGGGCGGTGTTGGCATCGAAAGGCCGCATGAGCACCGAACCGTAAATATTGGCCGAAGCCATAAAATCGAGGCTTTGATTGTTGCGCAGACGATGGCTGTAAGTTAGCTCCGGAATGTAACGACCGCCAAACAGTAGATCCAAATCGCTGTCGGGGTTGTAAGCGCCATAGCCCGAGAGCTGGCCGCGAAATTCCAAAGCGTTTTGTCCGTGGGCAGGCAACGTTATCACCAGCATCAACACCATAATTATTATGTGCAGGAGTTTCATGTGGGTTGCTGGGTAAGGATGCCGTAAAAGAAAAACCGCGTCACTTCCATGATTGCCTGCTGCGAATCGCCACACAACGCCAGCAGCTTCTCGTCGAGGATCATCCGGGTGAGGCGATCCATCATGTACATGATAAAGTCAATTTCCACATCCTGACGGATAAAGCCGTTTTGTTGCGCTTGCGCGAAATCATTCCTTACTTCCGTGGAGATTTCATGCTGATAGGATTCGATCATTGCGCGAAGCTCCGTTTGGTTTTGCTGATAAATGTCTTTTACAAATTCATCGCTGATGTGGTTGGTAGATTCGTTTTTGAGCATGATTACCTGCTGCATCTTTTCAGCAAAAGTGATTTCCTGTTGCATGATGCGGTGATAATCTCCCATGCCTTTCTCCAGAATATCGCGGAGCACCTGGGCGGCAATTTCGTTTTTGTTGGTAAATTGCCGGTAGAAAGTCATTTTGCTAACGCTGGCTTCCGAGCAGATTTCTTGTATTGTGACGCGCCGGATGCCGTGCTTCCAAAAAAGTGTGCGGGCGGCTTCGAGCAGCCCCCGACGGTTCTTGTTGATGTTTTCGTTTTGTGAAGCCATTTTTGTTACTAATATTTTGCAATGATACTATTATTATTTAATATTACGATATTAGTAACATATATTTTTTTAATAAAGAAAAGCTCTGATATTACTTATTGTGTGTAGCTCATCTGCAACGTGACAGTCAGATAGCCCGGTTAGAAACCGGTGGGCTTTAGCCCGCAATATTTTTACATCAATATCTTTCCATGAACCCATCATAACATTTCTATTTATTTGGGCTAAAGCCCACTGAAGTGTTTTTACCTTTTTACCTATTAACCCCGGCCTAAAGGCCGGGGTTAGTGATCTGATGGCCACAAAATTTTATATCAGAGCCTAAAAAAATAAGGAGTAGTCGCACCGTGAATGCTGTCTGCGCCTGAAACATTTTCTTCAACTTTGGTTCGTTGGCCTGGCGTTATTCACGGTGTGGCTTTTCAATTCCGTAAGAAATTGAAAAGTAGTTTTATTGGTTCGGTTTGTTGTGAACTAAATAAAGGTATTAGTTTTGCCGCCTCATTACGAACAAAAATAAATCAACAATAATGACTAATGAAGAACGGTTTCAGAAACAACGTGAAGTGGTAGAGCAGTTTGGCCGCCATTTCGACAAGGAAGGCTTTCAGCCTATCGCCGGGCGCATCCTGGGTTTGCTGCTGGTGATGGACAAAGAGCTTTACACCTTTGATGAGATCATCGAGGAGTTGCAGATAAGCAAAAGCTCGGCGAGCAACGCCTTGCGGAATTTAGAAATACGTGGCGACATCGAATACATTACCCTGCCGGGCGACCGCAAACGGTATTTTAAGTTTCGCAAGCAACACAGCGGAACAATTATTGAAGATATGGAAAAAAAGCTGAACAGCCTGCGTGAGCTTACCATTACCATCCTCGAATTGAAATCCGATCCCGAATCAGAAAACGCCATTTACCTGCGTAGTATGCAACATTCGTTGTGTGTATTTCTGGATAGTATTGCCGAATCGAAATTAAAACTACAACCCAAAGATTAATCTTTTTCGAAATATTAAATTCAAAACCAAAGAGTGTAATTATGAACTTTAAAACCTTAATAACAGCCTGTTTATTAATGATCACCGCATCGTTGTGGGGTCAGCAGAAGGCGTATGTTTTTTCGCTGCAGGAGGCACAGGATTATGCTGTTGCCAACAATAAAACACTAAAGATCGCGCGCAGCCAGGCAGCCCTTAGCGATAAGCAGGTAGATGAGGCTATTGCCGGCGGTTTACCTCAGATAAATGGTTCGTTGGACTTTAACACCAACTTTAACTATGAGTTAGATTTCAATCCGGGTGGAGGCAGCACGGAGCCTCCCGACATCAACTACTCCTTGTTGGATGCCGGGGATTACGAGGTTCTCAAGGTTCTTCAGCAAATGTCAGCTCCTGCCGAAGGAGGTGGTATTGTGCTCGAAGACCGAACCAATGCTTCGGTGCAGATTTCACAGTTGTTCTTTAGCGGACAATACTGGACGGGCATCAAGCTCGCCAAAATTGGGCGCAACATCGCTGAGAAAAATATTAACCTCACGGCGCTCGACATCAAAGAAAGTGTAGTAGATACTTATTACCTGATTCTCATCACACAAGATTATCTGCGCATCATCGACGAGAACATCGAAAATCTGGAGGAGGTATTCAAGCACACTTCTGATATGGCCTATGCCGGACTGGCTGAGCAAACCGACGCCGACCAGATACAGGTAAACCTTTCGCAGGTAAAAAATTCCAAAAAGGCTATGGATCGTAATCTGCAGCTTAATTTTAATATCCTAAGGTTTTTGCTGGGTTTAGAAATCAACGAAGAGATAGTTCTTACCGACGAAATAGAGCAGTTATTGCCGGCACTGGAGCAGCAAAGTCTGGCCATGCCTATGCTCGACGTAGAGCAAAACCCGACCTATCAGATTATGCTGGAGCAGGAGACCTTGAGTGAGAAAAGCATCGATCTCGAAAAATGGGCTTACGCTCCTACGCTCACAGGCTTTTATAGCTATACAAAAAAACTGATGACATCGGGTTTCGATCTTAGCCCTAACAATGTGGCGGGATTTAGCCTTTCGGTACCGATATTCAGCGGCGGCACCCGCTACTCACGCGTAAGTCAGGCCAAAATTCAACTCGACCAAACGCGTCTGAACAAAGAACAGCTCGAGGAACAACTAAAATTGCAGGACCGACAACTGACCTATAACCTCAAAAGCTCCTACGAAAACTACCTGACACAAAAAGAGAGCGTGGTGGTAGCCAAGCGTGTTTACGAAAGCATCAACAACAAATACCGGCTGGGTATACTCTCGAGCCTCGACCTCACACAGGCCAATACCAACTACCTGCAGGCCGAAAACAACTACATCACCTCCATCATGGAATTATTACAATCGAAACTTGCACTGGATAAACTTTATAATAATCTATAACCCTCATGAAAAGAAATTTGAAAAAACTAACCAGAACAATCGCCACACCCATGCGCATGGCTGTAATTGTGGCGGCTACTACTTTAATGATAAGCAGTTGTAACCAGAGTAGCAGCAGTGGGGGAGCCTCCGGTGCTGCCCTGGAAACCGAACGCGTATTTCCGGTAACGGTAGAAGCCGTCGGAATACAAACCATCGATCGCACGATAGAATACAGTGCCGACCTAAAGCCTTTTGAAGAGGTGCATTATGCGCCTGCAGCTCCCGGGCGTATCAACAAAATCTATGTTGAAGTTGGCAGTAAGGTGAGCAAAGGGCAGAAGCTGGCCGAAATGGACCAGACCCAACTGGTGCAGGCACGCACACAACTGGCCAACGCAAAGTTTAACTTTAGCCGCATCGACACGCTATACAGTCTCGGAAGTATTTCTGAGCAACAGTACGAACAAGCCAAAACACAGTTTGAACTGGCTACATCGAATGTGGAATACCTTACGCAAAATACTACGCTCACCTCGCCCATTAACGGGATAGTGACAGCAAAATATTACGAAGATGGTGAGCTTTATTCGGGAGCGCCCAATACGCCTGCTGGCAAAGCCGCTATTGTTTCGCTCATGCAGATCAACCCTTTGAAAGCCTTCGTGAGCGTTTCGCAAAGCTATTTCCCGCAAATCCGTGCCGACCAGCAGGTTGATATTACTACCAGTATCTATCCTGACAAGGTTTTTCATGGCAAGGTTTACCGGATACATCCTACCATTGATGCTGCTACCCGCACTTTTCAGGTAGAGATACTGGTGGACAACGATGCGCAAATCCTTCGTCCGGGCATGTTTGCCAACATAGATATAAAGCTGCAAAAAGTGGAGGCGCTGATGATTCCGGCTATTGCCATTCTTAAACAAGGGGGCACCAACAACCGCTATATCTTTCTGGCCGACAATGGAACTGCCCGGCAGGTACAGGTAGAGATTGGAACACGCATCGACGACAAAATCGAGCTTCGTGCCAACGGAGTGCAGCCAGGGGCACAACTCATCGTGCAAGGACAAGCCAACCTGATGAACGGATCGAAAATCAAGGTATTAAATTAACAAATCCGTCTTTTCATCATCACAACAAAAGCATTTATTTTAAAAAAATTAAGGAGTTCCTATGAGTATTTACGGGAGTGCGGTTAAAAAACCGATAACAACCATCATGGTTTTTCTGGCCCTGATAATCTTTGGCGTCTATTCGCTGGTAAAACTGCCTGTTGACATGTATCCGGAGATCGAATTTCCGGCCATCACGGTATTTACCACCTACGTGGGCGCCAGTGCCTCTGACATCGAAACCAATATTTCACGACCAATCGAAGATGCCCTCAACAGCATCGACAATCTGAAAGAGATCACCTCGCAGTCGCGCGACAATGTATCAGTGGTGTCGTTGGAGTTTGAGTACGAAACCGACCTGAGCGAAGCTGCCAACGACATCCGCGACGCCATCGGCCTGGTAGAAAATATGCTGCCGGATGCCGCTGACAAGCCCACCATCTTTAAGTTCAGCTCCAGCATGATCCCCATCCTGATGTATGCCGTCACCGCCGACGAAAGCTACGAAGGCCTCGAAAAGCTGCTCGATGATAAAGTTATCAACCCGCTCAACCGCGTGGAAGGCATCGGGTCGGTAAGTCTTATTGGTAAACCCATCAGGGAAATTACCATCGGGGTGAATCCGCGCAAGCTCGAAGCCTACAACATTACCGTGGAGCAGATAGGCGATGTGCTTCGTTCCGAAAACATGAATATGCCCGCAGGCAGCATCAAAATGGGGCAGATGGACTACGCACTCCGCGTAGAAGGAGAGTTTAAACAAAGCGATTTTATTAAAAATATCGTCTTGGGCAACTTCAACGGGCAAAGCATCTATCTGAAAGATGTGGCCACGGTGCGCGACTCGATAAAAGAAATGACCATCGACGAAAGGATCAATGGCAAACAAGGCGTACGCCTAATGGTGATGAAACAATCGGGTGCCAACACGGTGAAAATTGCTACCAATGTGCACAAGCAGCTTGAGAAGCTTAGAGAGACACTGCCCGGTGACATTGTGATTGAAAAGGTATTCGACTCCAGCGAGTTTATCTCTGGTTCTATCAACAACCTTACAAAGACGCTGATGTATGCTTTGGGGTTTGTGGCGCTGGTAGTATTTGTCTTTTTAGGCCGCTGGCGTGCCACCTTTATCATTGTGCTCACCATTCCCATCTCGCTGGTAGTTTCGTTTATCTACCTGCAGCTCACCGGCAGCTCTATCAACATCATCTCGCTCTCGGCTCTGTCGATAGCCATCGGGATGGTGGTGGACGACGCCATTGTAGTACTCGAAAATATTACCAAGCACATCGAACGGGGCGCCAGTCCGCGCGAAGCGGCCATTTATGCCACCAACGAAGTGTGGCTTGCTGTTATCGTTACTACGCTGACTATCCTTGCCGTATTCCTCCCGATGACCATGCTGAGCGGCATAACGGGCGTATTGTTTCGTGAGCTGGGTTGGATCGTGAGTATTACGGTAGTTACTTCCACAGTTACAGCCATCACGCTTACGCCGATGCTTAGCGCAATGATGCTGCGGATTCGTACCCACAAAGTAAAGCCTCGCAAATGGAGTTACGACAACATGGTTCTGCCGGTTTTTGATAAGATAGATCTCTGGTACGGACGTGTTTTACAATGGAGTATCAGTCACAAAACGGTTATTACTGTCATAACATTTGCAATATTTATCGGCTCTTTGTTTTTGTTCACACAGCTTGGAACGGAGTTTATGCCACAAAGCGACGAAGGGCGGCTTTCTGTGATGGTAGAGTTGCAGTCGGGTACACGTGTCGAAAAAACGGTAGAAGTAGCGCGCCGTATCGACAAAATTATCAGTGAATATCCGGAGGTAGTGCTGGTGTCGACTTCGGCGGGCAGCGATTCCGAGGGTGGTATGGCGGCAATCTTCCAGACCACAGGCAGCAACATTATTAACTACACCATACGCCTGGCCGATCTTAAAGAAAGGGATCGCTCGGTTTGGGAAATTGCCGAAGAGATGCGTACCCAGCTCAACGATTTTCCGGAGATCACCCACTATAATGTGAGTACCGGCGGCGGCGGTATGGCCACCAGCAACGTAGATGTGGAAATATATGGCTACGACCTGGACCGGACGACTTTGCTGGCCAATAATCTGGCGGAAAAATTTGAGACCATTCCCGGTGCGCGCGATATCACCATCAGCCGCGAAAAAGCCCGACCCGAGCTTCGCGTAGAACTCGACCGCGAAAAAATGTCGGCAGTAGGTCTTAATACAGCCATGGTATCCACGGCGCTCTACAATCGCGTTGCCGGACTGGTGCCCACAATATTCAGAGAAGACGGCGATGAATACGACATTCGTGTGCGCTTCAACGAAGACTACCGCAGCAGCATCACCGACATACAGAACATCACCCTGAAAACTGTTACCGGACAAATGGTAAAGCTCGGAGAAGTGGGATCTGTCATCGAATACTGGTCGCCACCTAACATTGAGCGCAAGCGTCGCGAGCGCATGGTTACCATCACCGTGTCGCCCTACAAGACTTCATTAGGCGAACTGGCAGACGCCATTCAAGCAGAGATTGGAAAGCAAGAGATCCCGCGCGAAATGCTTATCGAGGTGGGCGGCGCCTACAAAGACCAGCAAGAAGGTTTTATGGATATCGCCATGCTTTTGGTGCTCAGCCTGGTGCTGGTATACATCGTTATGGCCTCGCAGTTCGAGTCGCTCAAGATGCCGCTCATCATCATGTTTTCCATTCCGTTTGCCTTTACGGGCGTCATCCTGGCACTTTATATCACCAACACTACCCTTAGCGTAATAGCAGGGCTGGGGGCTGTGATGCTGGTGGGTATTGTGGTGAAAAATGCCATCGTGCTGGTGGACTATATCAACCTGATGCGCGACCGTGGCTACGAGCTTGACAAAGCCATCGTGCTTTCGGGGCAAAACCGACTGCGTCCGGTGCTAATGACGGCCCTTACCACTATTCTCGGCATGTTGCCTCTGGCGCTAAGCACCGGCGAAGGAGCCGAAATATGGAGCCCGATGGGTATCTCGGTAATCGGTGGATTGATATTTTCGACCATCATTACCATGATCATTGTACCGGTGATTTACCGCGCTTTTGCCAGCCGCGGCGAACGCAACAAGAAAATGGCAGTAAATAAGAAATTCGCCTTTTTAGACGAATAGTTTTGATTTTTGAAAAGCTGAGCCTCTGTAGTGGAGGTTCAGTTTTGTTTTTTTATTAATAAAGAAAAAATAATCCAATGAAAGCGATAATGATAGTTTATAACCAGGCACACACCGAAAAGATAGAATACCTGTTCGACAAAAACGAGATACGTGGCTACACCAAATGGGCTGATGTGATGGGGCGCGGCTCAACTACCGGCGAGCCACGCCTGGGCACGCACACCTGGCCCGAGATGAACTCCGCCACACTGGCCATCGTGGAAGATGATAAGGTGGCGCCGCTGCTGGCAATTCTCAAAAAGCTCGACGACTTCAACACCGAAGTAGGCGTGCGCGCTTTTGTGTGGGACGTGTTGCAAAGCATGTAGCGGCAATGCTGAAAGCAAAGAAAAGTTTAAGAATTATCTAACTTTGATTCTCCGAGGCTCGCTACTTTTTCCCACCGCAGCGGCGCAGCGGCGCAGAGGATTATTTTGTTTTTCTTCGCGTCTTTGCGTCGCCGCGGTTTATTCTTTCTTTAATTATGATATTGAATAAGAACAGAATAATTTCAAATCACGCCGTCTTCAAAATTCTCCTTGTCGGCAACTTGGGATTTTTCTTTGCGCACGGTGGCTCCCATTACAAAGCCGGCACTGATAATCACCAGATTTTTGATGATGTATTGCCCTTCGAGTGTTGGTGCATACGCGATGCGGGTAAACACTTCCTCCGGAAAAAGGAAAACCGGACTCATGGTGCCCAACATCTGCGCGAAAAGCAGCAGCAATGTTACGCGCATGTATACGCCCGTAAGCAATCCAATGCCGATGAGTACTTCCCAGGAGGCCAACAAATAGATGGAGATGCTCCCCGGCACCAGCCCAAAAGTGAGCAAATCGATGGTGCGGATGGCCAAATCCTGCGCCGGACTTAGTCCCGGGAGAAATTTCAATATTCCAAACCAGAAAAAAATCAGACCGACGCTAAGTCGCAATAGCAGCAGGCCATATTTCGACATCCACCAGGAGATGCGTTTGTCGATATTGTCAAAAGTGGTATCTGTGTATTTGCCCATAGTGCTTTTTGTTTTTGGTTTACAACAGTGGTAGCGTAATATGGTTTGCCAGCGTTTAATAAAATGCCAACCAGATTAAAAATCCTACACCCACGACTAAAAGCTACTACGGATAATTCTAAAAAGACGGGTTTCAAAAAAAAATAAGATCCACACCTCATAGGCTTTCTGCACAGTGACTGATTAATCAATCGAAATTATTTTCCAACCCCACGCTTCGTGTTTCTTGTTGTATGAAATCATAGCCGTTCCCGAAATGATGTCGCCGTGTTGAAGATTATAAGCCTGGCAAAGGGCAGGGGTGATATACATGCTGTTGGCGAAGCCGTAAGGTCTTCCTTCCGGGATGATCACCTCGCCGGTAAACGTCTGCAGGATGCCCGGGATTGTTTTTTCGCGTAAGCGGTGTATATTAAAAACATTGTACCGTCCGGGGATGTTGGTCTCTTTGATGCGTGCCAAAAAAATATCTCCCACTTCTACTTTGGTAAGGAATTTCTCATATTTAAAAAAACCACTGGTACGGTCGCTGGCCATAAAGTTGAGAATTTTCTTTGGAACGTTCACAGCCTCAATCACGATTTTGCGCTGCGGGATATCCTCAAACACCAGCTCCTCGGCGCCGGGGCGGTAGCTTTGGTACATGCTCAGGTTGTTTTCTTTAACCAAGGCCTGACGGTACCAGCTCTCGTCGCCCCATTCGGTAACGTGTTGTGGTATCTCCCATTTGTTCTGAAAACAGAGTTTCAATATCATTGCTATTTCAGTCTTTGCTTCGTCGTAGAAGCCTGCTTCGATAAGCATTGTGGTGAGGCGTTCGCGAATGGGGATCAGTTTGTCGAGCTTTACTTTGCACAACAGCGCGGCGCTGAGACAGGCAATTTGTTTGTCGGTTTCGCCGGTATAGGCTTCCGCCAAAAGTTCCCACACCCAGAAATCGGCCGGGCGGGTGCGTGCATAATAACTGAGTGTAGAAAACACCTGTTCGTAATGACCCAGGGCCAACAGCAGGCGTACCTTGTAGTAAGGCAGCATGCGAAAGAATTTGTTGTACTTCATCATCTCCTCGAGCACTGGCAGATAGCGTCGTATCTTGTCTTTGATCTCTTCGGCCTGTCCGGGTTCGTTGGCAGCGCGCAAGGCTTTGATCAGATGCTTGGCGTAGCGGTTGCAGCCTTGCTCGGCAATGGCCATCCGCACTATTTTGTCGTCGTTCTTTGTTATTTTACAGTCATCGCGCATGAAGTAAGTGATGCCCCACCACTCAACAAAATCCAGGTAAAGGGGCGAATCGCGCAAAGCTTTGTGAAAGGCTTTAAAAATAAAGGAGTAACCTTTGCCGGGCTTGCTAAAATGGAGCTTCATGGTTAGCGAGGCCAGATTTTCCATTTTGCCGACATCGAAACCAGGCTCTTTTGTAAATTCAAAAACCGCAGTGCCGATGGGCCAAACCAGTTGGTTGGTGACCATCTTTTCATCATCGCCCAGCTCCAATTCGACAAATTGCTGCAGGTAATCCTCAAAAACGTCAATTTCTTCGGCGGCAGTATTTCTTTTCAGAAGGTCGTGCAGCACCCAGGCCAGCGCTCTTTTGCTGCGGATTAGAATGGTTTCAGGATGCGGTTCCTGATTGGTGCCGGTAGCATCGGTGTCATCAGTTGCATCAGGAAGAGGTTTGAAAAGATATGCCTGTTGCAGGATGTGCTGTGCCTGCACGTAAGCTTCGTTAAGATTTCCCGATTTTCTTAGTTGTTCTATTCCGTTGTAGGACATGGGATTAAAGGTTTTTAGTTTTTTAATACTGCATCAATCCATGGTCAGGTTTCTTAATGTTTTGGTTGGGGGTTTTTAATAAAAATATTATTATCAGTTATCTATTGCCGGCGTAAAAGTGTTGGTTGGATATTGAAAAATCCGCAGATCGAACTCCGGGATGATGGCCAGGATGTGATCGAAAATATCGGCCTGAATGCCTTCGTAATCCGCCCAGGCCTGTACTTTGCTAAAGATGTAAATTTCGATGGGCAGCCCTTTTTCGGTGGGCTGCAAGTGGCGGATCAGAAAAGTCATGTCTTTGTGTACGTCGGGATGATTCATCAGGTAGGCGCTCAGGTAGGCTCTGAACACGCCGATATTGGTTTGCCGCCGTCCGTTCACCATCACTCTGGTGTCGAAGCCGCGCTCCAGATTGTACTGTTCTATCTCCACCTCTTTGCTTTCGACATACTCATTGATGTATCTTATCTTTTTGTATTTCTCGAGCATCTCACGTGTACAGAAGCGGACGGTATTCATGTCGATGCTGATGGAGCGTTTGATGCGTCGTCCGCCCGATTCTTCCATCCCACGCCAGTTTTTGAACGATTCGGTGAACAGCGAATAGGCAGGCAGGGTAGAAATTGTTTTGTCCCAGTTCTGTACTTTGACGGTAGTAAGGGTGATGTCGGTCACTGTGCCGTCGGCGTCGTATTTCTGCATGGTTATCCAGTCGCCGGGGCGCAGCATATCGTTGGCCGAGAGCTGCACGCCGCCCACCAGCCCCAGAAGGGTATCCTGAAATACCAGCATCAGCACTGCCGAGAAGGCGCCCAGTCCGCCGATGAGTATCAGTGGGTTTTGGCCTATGAGCACCGAAAGTATCCAGATGAAGATGAAGATGTAAACGATAATTTTACCTACCTGCAGGTAACCCTTGATGGGTTTGTATTTGGATACGCTGTATTGATTGTAAATACCCAGGATGGCGTCGAAGATGGCGTTAGCTACCAGCAAGATGATGATAAGGCTGTAGATTTGCAAGGCCACCAGCAGAAAACTCATCAGATCGGGGTAGTCGTCAAGTGCGTAAGGAATCAGTTTGTAAGCCACATAAGCCGGCACCAGATAGGCCACACGTGAAAAGACGTTATACTTCAGCAGCGCATCGTCCCAGTGCGAACGCGTACGCCTGACAATACGCGCAACTACTGTCTTAAGAATTTGGCGGGTGATTAAAAAGAGCAGGTAGCTCCAGAAAAAGATGATAATCAACATCACTCCGGGGATAAAAACATCAGCGTAGGCCGGTGAGATTCCTGTTAGGTCAAACAGTTCCTGGAGCAGGCGGTCGATGGTTTCAAACATTTTATTCGTTTACTAATGTGGTTCGCGTCAAAAATAACAATATTTTGGCTTGAGCCAAAATCAATCTTTTTTCCGGGCATAGCTTGCGCTGTGGCGCAGATGAAAGCCTGCCTGAATTACAATACCCTTTTAAGCTCCTGCAAATAGCGGTTGCGAACCAGCCTGATATTGTCCATGTCGTTTTCTTCGCGGTAAAGTCTGATATTGTCAATCACACCTTCTGGCGTGAAAAATACACCCAGGGCAGCATCAAAATTATTATATTCATCGCTGATTTTCAGGTTGTGGGTGATGCTCTCGAAAACATCCCAGCTTATCAGCGAAGGGATTACAAAATAGACCATTTGTGTGGTGCGGGTATCCAGGTACATGTCAGGCTCGAAAAGCTCCAGGGTGAAATATTTGCGGATTTTTATCAATCCATAAAACGGATCCATATTGCGCGACTTCATAAAGTCGATGCCGTTTTTGCGGTACAGCCGGATCAGATCTTCAATTTTTTCGTAGTCGTTAATGTCTTTGATGCGGATACAGGGTGTGAGGTTGTTGAAAACGGTGATCTGTCCGGGCACAGCATCAAAAGTATCCGTAAATTCCCGCTTTACACCCATGGTGGCGCGAATCACTTTTTCGCCGGTATATTTTTGGTCGGTAACCAAAAACAGCGAAGTGGGGTTCAGTTGGTCAGGAATAGTGGTGCCATGATAGCCCGGATAGGGTTTCATCGATTCCAGCACCAGTGCTTTATCGGTATCATGTTCGACGGTGGAAAGCACCTCTTTTTTGGTGATCGTTCCCACGGTTTCCAGTATGGTTTTGTTGTTCATAATTTTAAATGTAAATATTAATACCTGCGAAAATATGTAATTTTTAATTCATAAACAGCGCATCCCCGTTTTTGATGAATAGGATTGTAAAAAAATCATGGACATCCGTAAAATCGTAATTGCTTTCGGCAGGCTCAGGGCAAGCGTAATTCATAAATCGTAAATCACAAATGGTAAATCATAATTCGACTGCTACATTTCCAATTAAAATCTAACTTCTAACCTCTAACTTCTTCTCTCTTAATTTCGTTATTTTGCACCAAAATTTCTAAAATCCAGCGCATGAATCTGCTCACCGTTGATAATGTTACCAAATCTTTTGGCGAGAAATTGCTTTTCGAGAACATCTCTTTTGGCATCTCCTCGGGGCAGAAGCTGGCACTGATAGCCCGCAACGGCACCGGTAAGACAAGTCTGTTGCGCATCCTCATCGGCACCGAGCAGCCCGACAGCGGTCAGGTAACCGTCGGCAACGATGTGCGGATTTCTTATCTGCCGCAAAATCCCGAAATGGACGAAAGCCATACCATTATGCAGTATCTCTTTGCCACGGGCAACAAGATGATGGCGCTTTTGCAGCAATACACCATGCTTTCGTCGGGGCATAAGTTTGATAAAGAAACTGCCCAGCACATTACTTCCCGGATGGATGAGCTGCATGCCTGGAACTACGAAGCCCGGATCAAAGAAATTCTGAGCAAGTTCGACATTGTCGATCTGCAGCAAACCATCGCAGAGCTTTCTGGCGGTATGCGCAAAAAAGTGGCGCTGGCCAAAGCACTCATCGACGATGCCGATCTGGTAATCCTCGACGAGCCTACCAACCACCTCGACGTCACCACCATCGAATGGATCGAAAACTACCTCAACCGCCAGAATCTGGCGCTGCTGTTGGTAACGCACGACCGCTACTTCCTCGATCAGGTTTGCAACGAGATCCTGGAGATCGATAACCAGACCTTGTACAAATACCGTGGCAATTACACCTATTTTCTCGAAAAGCGCGAGGAGCGCGTTGCCAACGAGAAAACCGAAATTCTTAAAGCCCGTGCCAGCTATCGCTCCGAGCTGGAATGGATGCGCCGCATGCCACAGGCCCGCGCCACCAAAGCCAAAGCCCGCGAAGACAATTTTTATCGCATCGAAGAAAAAGCCAAAACGAGCCTGGGCGAACAACTCCGCGGCTTCGATGTGGACATGCACCGCCTGGGTGGCAAAATCCTGGAACTAAACAACATCGACAAAGCTTACGATGGAAAACAGTTGCTGAGCGATTTTTCGTACACCTTCAAAAAAGGCGACCGCATCGGGGTGATCGGTCCTAATGGGGTAGGCAAGAGCACCCTGCTGCAGATTATCATGGAAGAGGTGAAACCTGACAAGGGACGCGTGGTAAAAGGCAAAACCCTCGAAATTGGCTATTTCCGCCAGGAGGGACTGCCCATGAAAGAAGACAAACGCATCATCGATATTGTAAAAGACATCGCCGAGCAGATTGAGTTTAAAAAGGGCAGCATGACGCCGGTGCAGTTTCTCTCTTATTTTAATTTTAAAACAGATATTCATTACAACTACTATTCGAGCCTGAGTGGCGGCGAGCGACGTAAGCTCTACCTGCTCACCACGCTGCTGCGCAAACCCAATTTTCTGATTCTCGACGAGCCTACCAACGATCTGGACATCGACACACTGAATAAACTCGAAGAGTTTTTGATGGGATACGAAGGCTGTCTGATGATCGTTTCGCACGACCGTTATTTTATGGATCATGTGGTGGATCATATTTTTGCCTTCGAAGGCAATGGACGCGTTCGCGATTATTATGGCAACTACTCGGAGTATGCCCGCCTGAGGAGGCTGCACGAGAAGCAGCAAAAGATGGCTCCGCGCACGGATGCACCACGCACCGACACGCGCAGCAAACAGCCGCTGCAGAAACCTTCGTACAAACAGACAAAAGAGTATGAAACCCTCACAGAAAAAATAGACCAGCTCGAAGCCGAACGTGAGGCAATACTCGACAAGCTCAACAGCGGCAAAGGTTCGCCGGATGAATTGATACAATGGTCGCAGCAGATTGCCGCCGTCATGCAGCAGATCGACGAAGCCAGCGACCGTTGGCTCGAGCTGAGCGAAATAATCGACGCCGCAACCTGACCCGACGCCCACAAATGAAAAACCAGAAAAAGGCCTACATCTATGCGCTGATTACTGTGGCGCTGTGGTCGACCATTGGCTCGGCTTTCAAAATCACATTGCGATACATCGCCTTTGCCGACCTGCTTTTTTACGCCTCGACGGTATCGTTCATTTTTTTCCTTACGGCAATGGCTGTTTCGGGGCGGCTCAAAAAGTTGCGCCTCCTGCGCTGGCACGATGTACGTTTGGCGGCGGTGCTCGGTTTTCTCAATCCTTTCCTTTATTATCTTGTGCTGATACGTGCCTATGAGCTTTTGCCTGCGCAGGAAGCCGGCACCCTCAACTACATCTGGCCGGTGGTGCTGGTGCTGCTCTCGGTGCCGTTGCTACACCAGCGTATAGGTTGGGTGAGCATGCTTGCCGTGATGATAAGTTTTGTGGGAACATTGGTAATAGCCACCGGCGGTCGCTGGTTGAGTCTGCATTTCAGCAGTCTTCCCGGCGTACTCCTGGCCGCAGGCAGCGCTATTTTCTGGTCGCTGTATTGGATTTTTAATGTAAAAGATAAAAAAGAAGAGATCATCAAGCTCTTTCTTAACTTCAGCTTCGGATTGCTCTACGTGGTTATCTATCTGCTCCTGACCAAAGGCTTTCGGTGGCCTGATGCGCGCGGCCTTGCCGGCAGCGTGTATATTGGTTTGTTTGAGATGGGCATTACTTTTATTTTGTGGCTCAAAGCGCTGCGCTATTGCACCACTACCGCCAAAATCTCCAACCTGATTTTTCTTTCGCCTTTTCTTTCGTTGATATGGATTCGCTATACCGTTGGTGAAACCATCATGCTGTCGACCATTGCCGGTCTGGCATTAATAGTAGGAGGAATTTTGCTGCAGCGATTTTCGGGAAGGTGGGAATGAATGCCGTCTATAAATCAGTGTTGTATTTCAAAAATTTTATCTCAATTTGTACCCGCGGAAAATCTTCGCCCAGCTTGGCTTTGAGAGCGCTATAATAACGGTTCATCATCTGCGTGGCTTTCTGCTGCTGAAATACGGCCAATGAATCGGAGTATTCGCGTGTAAGCACCAGATTTACCAGCGAGTTGTTTTCGACATAGTAATCCTTGATGCCCGGCTGCTGCGTTTGCTGGTAAGCCCAGTCGTTGATAAAAGGTATAAACTGCCGAAGCAGCGGCACCGAGAGCTGCGACACGTTGCTGTAGTCGCTCACGGGTTCTTTGGCCGTAGCCGCTGCAGGTTCGGCTTTTGGCGTCTCATCAGCTACCGGCAGCACTTTTTCTGGTTTTGGCTCTGGTTTGGTGATTTCTTGTTTTGGCGGGAGAGTAGTTTCTGTGGCAGTTTTTTCAGGAACTGCCGGTTCGGGTTCTGGCTGCCTGTTTTGCGCAAGCTGCTGATTGTCATCAATTGTTGTAGGCTTAGTTTCTTCAGCTATCGCAATAGTTGCAACGGGAATAGTCTGCTTTTCGAAAGTCACAAAAAGTGGGCGATAGGAGGATTCCCACTGAAGGGGTTTGTCGCGGCTGGCCTTTGGCTGATCGATAACCTTCTCTTTGTTTGCATCATCATTGGCAACAGCTATAATTTTTTTGCCGGTGGGCGAAGGATCTGACGGCGTGCTGACAGCGGAGCTGGTTCGGCTGGCTGAAGTGGTGTGCAAATAGGGGAGGTGGCTGGTGTTGAGCGAATACAAAAGAACGAAAGCCAATGCTGCGGCAGCCACTACCATCGCCGCGCCGGTAACGACATTTCTGCGCTTAATAGCGGTGGGACGGAAAGTGGCAGGATGAATATATTTATCGTTTTCCCCGTTAAAATGCCGGTTGCTGAAAAAGCGCGTGCGTGCCTCTTGTTCTATTGCCGCGTAATATTTTCGGGGATAAACATCGTGATGAATCAGCTTGTCCAGAAAATCCTGATCCGAAAGTGATTTCAATTTATTTCTGAATCTTTTCAGCATGGGGGTTTTTTGTTGTTGTATTGATTTTTCAACAAATTTATAACTATGAGTTATTCGGAAAACCTATTTTTGCTTTTTTAACACCCGCACGATGTTTTAACTTTTGAGTAACGTACTAATTCCAACTTTGTTTTGAGAGCCTATCCACGTATCACTGATCTTGTAGAAGATCTCACCGGAATTGATTTTAACCTGCCCGTTCAGACCTACGGTTTTTTTGTGGCGTTGGCCTTTGTCACAGCAGGAGTGCTTCTTTGGTTTGAATTGGACCGGAAAGAGACAGCCGGCGAAATAAAATTGAAAAATACCAGGATTGCTGGCGATAACAAACCTTCTGTAAGCGAATATCTTATCTCCGGAATCCTTTATTTCATTATCGGATTTAAGCTCGTGGGCATCATTTTTAATTATGATGATTTTACCGCCAGTCCGCAGGATTTTCTACTCTCGCCAAAGGGCAGCTTTTGGGGTGGTTTGGTGGTGATGGTGCCGGTGCTTTGGGTAATTTATCGAAAAAGTAAAAAGGCAGGAGATGCGACTGCTGATTGTGGTGAAAAAAAGTTGAGGGCGCGCGATCTTACACCAGCAATCGTAATGGTAGCCGCAGTGGCCGGAATTGCCGGAGCCAAAATCTTTGATGTTGTCGAGCATCCCGCACAGCTTTTCCGCGATCCGATCGGGACGCTTTTTTCGTTTAGCGGATTAACATTTTATGGCGGATTGCTCGTGGCAGCGGTAGCTGTGGGCATTTATGGTGAGCGCCACAACATCCGGTGGCCGGTAATGGCCGATGCCATAGCACCCGCGCTGATGCTGGCTTACGGCATTGGCCGCATCGGCTGCCAGCTCTCCGGTGACGGCTGCTGGGGAATTGTTAATACGGTGGCCAAACCAGAATGGCTCGGCTGGCTGCCCGATTTTATGTGGAGTTCTACTTTTGCACACAACGTCATCAAAGAAGGCGTGCCACTGATAGATTGCAGCGGCACCTATTGTTATGAGCTGGGGCAGCCTGTTTTTCCTACTTCCCTGTACGAAACATTGATCGCCATGGTTTTTTTCGGTGTGCTGTGGGCGTTTCGCAAGCGACTTCCTGCCGCCGGTATGTTGTTCTCGTTTTATCTCGTGCTGAATGGTGTGGCGCGTTTTTTTATCGAATTTGTGCGCGTCAACATCCGTTACCAGATGGCCGGTCTGGAGTTTACGCAGGCGCAGATCATTGCCATCGGACTGATGGTGGCCGGCACCTTCGGGTTGTTTTATTTCAGATATGTACACCCAAAAAGAGATAAATCACAAATTCCAAACTCCAACCGTCGGTAGCCGGTGTAAACAATGACAAATAAATTACAAGTCTCAAATCCCAAATTTCAAACCCCGGAGCAGTTTGGTCAGGCTTTGAAAAAAAAATTTATTGCCGGTTGGTCACTAACCCCGGCCTTTAGGCCAGGTGAAAAAAGAATAGCAAATTCACTGGGCTTTAGCCCAAAAAAGTTGGTTTTAAGATTTGATTTTTGAGATTTATTTAGAGTTGTTTACACCGACTGCGAGATCCCAAATCTCAAATCCCAAATCCGAAATCCCCCGGAGTTTGTTTTTTGTTCCCCGGGATTTAGCAGTAGATTTGCCAAACAATTACTAATCAACTTAAAATACAATTATGAATTCTGTTGTCAATCTTGAAGATCTTACCCATAAAACCATTGCCATAGCGCGCGAAGCCGGAGCTTACATCAGGCAGGAGCGCCACAACTTTTCGATGCAGTCGGTCGAAGCCAAAGGTCTGCACGATTTTGTGTCGTATGTGGATAAAACTGCCGAAAAGATGATTGTGGAAGCGCTGGCCAACCTGGTGCCGGGTGCCGGTTTTATTGCCGAAGAAAACACCGCTACCAAACGAGCCGAGCGCTACAATTGGGTGATCGATCCGCTCGACGGCACCACCAACTTCATCCACGGAGTCCCGATTTTTTCGGTGAGCATTGCGCTGATGGAGCACCAGGAGGTGGTGGCAGGGGTGGTGTATGAAATTAATCTCGACGAATGTTTTTATGCCTGGAGAGGAAGTGCCGCTTATTGCGATGGTAAAATTATCCGCGTAAGCGATGCCCGCAAAGTAGCCGACAGCCTGCTGGTTACTGGGTTTCCTTACACCGATTATGGAAAGCTGCAGCCATATTTGAGGATGTTTGAGTATTTCTTGCGGAATTCGCATGGGGTGCGCCGTTTAGGCTCGGCAGCCGCCGACCTGGCCTGGATGGCCTGTGGCCGCTTTGAGGCTTTTTACGAATATGGCCTCAACGCGTGGGATGTGGCCGCCGGAGCGCTCATCGTGCAACAGGCCGGGGGTAAGATCACAGATTTCGATAGCGGAAATAATTATATTTTTGGCGCTGAACTGGTGGCTTCAAACGGCAAAATTCATGACGAGCTGATGCAGATTATCGGAAAATATTTTCCGGCAGAGGAGCAGGATGTTTAAAGTAAGAAGTTAGAGGTTAGAAGTTTTGGGTGAAAAGGGATTTTATATTTGATAAAAACCTGAAATCATTCATCATAAAAGGAATAAATAATTTAGAATCGCAAATAATGAAAATAAACCGCAATGTCGGTCAGTTGGCTGCAATCTCATTTTTGATTTTTTTCATCACCTTTCAGGTGTCGTCTGTTTGGGCGCAATCAGATGCAGATACCATCAGGCCAAAACGTGTTTACGTTTTTGATATTAAGGAAGAGATTTCACCCCCGGCCTGGCACCTGGTGCGTCACTCGATGAAAGCAGCGCGCGATACTGCTGCCGACATCATCCTGATACACATGAACACCTACGGCGGCGAGTTAGGCACTGCCGACAGTATTCGTACGGCCATCCTTCAATCGAAAATACCGGTGTGGGTTTTTATCGATAACAACGCCGCCTCGGCTGGCGCACTGATTTCCATTGCTGCCGACAGCATCTACATGCGTCCGGGCGCCAACATCGGCGCAGCCACGGTGGTAAGCCAAACCGGCGAAGCGCTGCCCGACAAGTACCAATCGTACATGCGCTCGATGATGCGCTCTACCGCCGAAGCCAGCGGTCGCGATCCGTTGATCGCCGAGGGTATGGTCGATCCACGCATCATGGTTCCCGGCATCTCCGATTCAGGAGCCGTGATCACCTTCACTGCCTCCGAAGCCATAAAATACGGATTTTGCGAAGGCACCGCCAACACCATTCCCGAGGTGCTCACCGCTGCCGGCATCACCGATTATCAGATCATTCGTTACGAACTCTCGGTGTCCGACCGCATCATCCGCTTCCTGGTAAATCCGCTTATCTCAGGGTTGCTCATCATGGTTATCATCGGCGGCATCTACTTCGAGCTGCAGACACCCGGCATCGGTTTTCCAATAGCAGCCTCCATCCTGGCAGCACTGCTTTATTTTGCGCCGCTTTATGTGGAAGGTCTGGCGGCGAACTGGGAGATCATCATTTTTGCAGTTGGCGTGGTGCTGATAGCGGTGGAGATATTTGCGCTGCCTGGCTTTGGTGTCGCGGGCATTTCAGGAATTGTTCTGGTGGTGGCCGGGCTGGTGCTAAGCATGCTGGACAACACAGGATTTGATTTTTCATTGCTTCACATCGACGACATCACCGTGGCGCTCTTTACAGTAATTATCGCTACCTTTTTGGCACTGGTGGGGAGTATCTATTTTAGCAAGAAGCTTTTCACCAGCAATGCCTTCGGCGGGCTGGCCCTGTCGTCGACGCAAGAGAAGTCGGATGGTTTTACATCTGCGCAAAGCAGCTACACCAGCATGATCAACCGTGAGGGCGTTGCACGTACCGTTTTACGGCCTGCCGGAAAGGTACTTATCGACGATGAAATCTTCGACGCTACAGCCGAATCCGGCTTTATCGACAAAGATTCGCCGGTGCGCGTTACACGCTATATCAATGCGCAGCTTTTCGTTCGCAAAATTTCCTGATTATCAGTCAGAAGACACCCTTTTGCAGTGATTTGCAATACCTTGCAGCCAATTAGCGTTGGCATAATTGTGTTATCTTTGCCCACTTTATTTAAAATTAAATGATATCAGTACCCGAAACAAATATGCTTGATAAACTGAAAGCAATTAAAGATCGCTGGAAGGAAATAGAAAAACAGATGAACGAGCCTTCGGCTATGGCCGATATGAAGAAGTTTATTCAGCTTGGCAAAAGTTATAAAGAACTACAACCCGTAGTGGATGGTTATGAAACTTTGTTGAACATAGAAAATAACATAGAATCGGCACGCGATGTTTTAAAAAATGAGAAAGACGAAGAGTTCAGGGCAATGGCCAAAGAAGAACTCAACGATCTGCTCGAACGCAAAGAGATACTCGAAGAGGAAGTGCGTCTGATGCTTATCCCCGCCGATCCGCAAGACGGCAAAAATGCTATTGTCGAGATACGCGCAGGTGCCGGTGGCGACGAAGCCAGCATCTTTGCCGGCGACCTTTACAGGATGTACCAGAAATTTTGCGAAAGCAAAAACTGGAAACTCGAGGGTGTGGACGTTACCGAAGGAACGGTGGGAGGCTTTAAAGAGATCATCTTCAACGTAATCGGCGACAATGTGTATGGCCAGCTGAAATACGAGTCGGGCGTACACCGCGTGCAGCGCGTACCACAAACCGAAACGCAGGGACGTGTGCATACTTCGGCAGCCTCGGTGGTGGTGCTCCCCGAAGCCGACGAATTCGACATAGAACTCAAACCTGCCGACATCCGCAAAGACCTCTACTGCTCCTCAGGACCTGGCGGACAAAGCGTAAATACCACCTACTCGGCAGTGCGGCTTACGCACATCGCTACCGGCATTGTAGCTACCTGTCAGGATCAGAAATCGCAGATTAAAAATTACCAGAAAGCTCTGTCTGTGTTGCGCTCGAGAATATATGAGATGGAATATCAGAAATATCTTGAAGAGATCTCATCAAAGCGCAAAACGATGGTTTCGACAGGCGACCGCTCGGCCAAGATCAGAACCTATAACTACCCGCAAGGGCGCGTCACCGATCACCGCATCAACCTCACTTTGTACAATCTGCAATCGATAGTAGATGGGAATATTCAGGAGTTCATCGATCAGTTGCAGCTTGCCGAAAATGCCGAACGGCTAAAAGCCGAAGTGGCCGGCGCTTGATAAGCCAGCCATAATTTTTTTATTATCAAAAAAAGAATGCTTTATTAAAAAAAATCAATATCATACATAAATGGAATACAACAGCCAACGCGAAAAAATCATCATTCCCGAGTATGGGCGTAATTTGCAAAAAATCGTTGAGATCGTAGTCAATACCGACGACCGCGCCAAACGTACCCAACTGGCACATGTGGTCGTGGACATTATGGCCAATATTCATACGCAGCAGAAAGACTCGCCCGAGCTGCGGCAGCGGTTGTGGGATCATCTGCATATCGTCTCCCGCTTCAAGCTCGACGTAGACAGCCCTTATCCGGTGCCCGACCGCGAAGTGCTGACCAAAGCGCCACAAAAACTCGATTACCCACGCCGTAATATGCGCTTTACATACTATGGCAAAAATATCGAGAACATCATCGGGCAGGTTGCCAAATATCCTGACGGCGACGACAAAAACGCGCTCGTCGAAAATATTGCCAACCACCTGAAGAAATCATATCTTACCTGGAACCGCGACTCGGTGGACGATGCACTGATAAAAAAACATTTTGATGAGTTGTCTGATGGTAAACTCGAGCTTGACAGCGATTATCAGTTTACCACCACCAACGAGCTGCTGGGTACCAAGCCACGCAAGAAATCTACAAAGAGCTATCAGCCCCGCCAACAGCATGGCGGCAACAAGCCACAGAAAAAGCAAAACCGTCCTAAAAATTATTAACACCAGAAATATTTTATAATGAGTTCTTTTGAAATTTGCGGTGGCAAACGGCTCAAGGGCCAGATTACACCACAGGGTGCCAAAAATGAAGCTCTTCAGGTAATTTGTGCCGTGCTGCTTACACGCCAACCGGTTACCATCAGTAACATTCCGGAGATTCGGGATGTGATAAAACTTATCGACCTGCTCAAGCTGCTTGGTGTAAAGGTAGAAAAGACTGCCGAGGCAACCTGGCGTTTTACAGCATCTGATATCCAGCTCGACATCCTGCTTACCGACGAGTTTCGCAAAAAGAGTGCAGAGCTGCGCGGCAGCATCATGATCATCGGGCCGCTGCTGGCGCGCTTTGGCAAGGCATTTATTCCACAGCCTGGCGGTGACAAAATAGGACGGCGCAGGCTCGACACCCATTTTATCGGATTGGAAAAGCTGGGTGCTAAATTTGATTATAATTTTCAAAAAAACTACTACAGCGTCGTAGCCGAACGGCTCGAAGGCACCTACATGCTTCTCGACGAAGCCTCGGTAACCGGAACCGCCAATGTGCTGATGGCTGCTACTTTGGCAAGCGGCACCACCACCATCTTCAATGCTGCCTGCGAACCTTATGTGGTGCAGCTCTGCAAGATGCTCAACAGCATGGGCGCGCGCATAGAAGGCATTGGGTCCAATCTGCTCACTGTGCAGGGTGTGGAGGTGCTGATGGGCTGCAGTCACAGGCTTTTGCCCGACATGATCGAGGTGGGGAGTTTTATTGGCCTGGCAGCGCTCACACAATCCAATATAAAAATTGCCGGCGTCAACCCTGCCGATCTGGGCATCATCCCCGACGTCTTCGGAAGGCTGGGCATTCGCATGCAGCTCAACGCCGACAGCATTGAGATTCCCGAACAGGAGGGTTACGAAATAGAAACTTTTATGGACGGCTCTATCATGACCATCTCCGATGCGCCCTGGCCCGGCTTTACACCCGACCTGATAAGTATTGCCCTGGTGGTGGCCATACAAGCCAAAGGCAGCGTGCTGATCCACCAAAAGATGTTTGAGAGCCGCTTGTTTTTTGTTGATAAACTCATCGACATGGGTGCACGCATCATCCTGTGCGACCCGCACCGCGCCACCGTTATCGGCCTCAACAGGCAATACAAGCTGCGCGGCATCCGCATGAGCTCACCCGACATCCGCGCCGGAGTAGCTTTGCTCATCAGCGCCCTTTCGGCAGAAGGAAAAAGCATCATCGACAACATCGAGCAGATCGACCGCGGATACCAGAACATCGACGGACGCCTGCGCGCACTTGGCGCCGAAATACAAAGAATTTAAATCAGGAATGTAGAGACGCACCGCCCCGGCGGGGGAGATGCGTCTGTTAATTACGATTGACGAATTACGATTGACGAATGATGAAAAAATATTTCATTATCACAATGATAATTATCACAACGCTGTTTTTTTCTGCGAGCCTTATTAAGGCACAGGTGGCGCCAACAATAGGAGTGGAGCCAGGCAACATTCTGCCCGACATTACCCTGAATGATTTGGATGGCAATCCACACAAAATCTCCGAGCTTCGCGGAAGCATTGTCCTGGTCGATTTCTGGGCCTCATGGTGCCGCCCATGCCGCCGCGAGAACCCTGTGTTAGTAAAGACTTACAGAGATTTTAAAAACAAAAGATTTAAAGACGCCGATGGTTTTAAAATTTTCAGCATCTCCTTCGACAAAACCCGCCAGGACTGGAGCAAAGCTATAGAAACCGACGGCTTGTTTTGGGACATCCACGCAAGCGACTTGCAAGGTTGGCACTCGAGGGCTGCCATAAAGTATAATGTGCGTGCTATCCCAATGAACTTTCTTATCGACCAAAAAGGCGTAATCATTGCCAAAAACCTCCGTGGCCACCAATTGGGCGAAGCCCTTCAAAAACTGGTGAAGGAATAATCATTTTTTTTAAAATGACAATTTGACGTTAAGACAGCCGGTGGCAAATTATTTGATTAGCCGCGGGCTGATTTCACTTTAGCCGTGAGTAAGGCAGTTGATTTTTTAATAAATAAAAAAGATGGACGAGAACACAAAAAACCCCGAATACAAAAACGCAAAATCAAAAGATGGCGACAAGCCGCTTGACAGCGCTGCCAAGTTGCAGCATGATGATGATAAGAAGGCGCCGCGCACTCTCTTAAGAAAGCAGGAGCGCGTCCGGCTTGAGAGCCGCATAAATGAGCTTGAAGAGAATCTTGCTGAACTCAACGACAAATATCTTCGTCTGTTTTCGGAATTTGACAACTATCGCAAGCGTACCAACAAAGAGCGTGTCGAACTGCTCGACACAGCTTCTGCAGGATTGATCAAAGAGCTGCTGCCGGTGCTCGACGATTTCGATCGCGCCATGCAACTGCTCGATGATGCTGACGACGCAAAGGTTGCCAGCCACCTCGAGGGGATGCGATTGATATACAACAAACTAAAAAGCCTGCTGATGCGCAATGGTCTGGAACCAATGAAATCAACGGGCGAGGCATTTGATACCGATTTTCATGAAGCCATCACCAATATTCCCGCACCTACTCCCGCGCAGGTGGGCAAGGTGGTGGATGAAATTCAAAAAGGTTACATGCTCAAAGGCAAGGTTATTCGCTTTGCCAGAGTAGTGGTGGGGCAATAACCCGCAAGGGAAAAAGCATTTTTTTTGCAAAGGAATTACGAGTCATGACAAAACGAGATTACTACGAAATATTGGAGATAACACGCGATGCCAACGCTGGTGAGATAAAAAAAGCTTACCGCAAAATGGCATTACGTTTTCATCCCGACAAAAATCCCGGCGACCACCAAGCCGAAGAAAAGTTTAAAGAGGCCGCCGAAGCTTACGAGGTGTTGAACGACACCGACAAGCGTCAGCGTTACGACCGTTATGGCCATGCCGGCGTACGCGGGCAGGGCGGTGGCGGCTACGATATGTCTATGGAAGACATCTTCTCCAATTTTGGTGACATCTTTGGCAGCGCCTTTGGCGGCTTTAGCGGCGGTTTTGGCAGCAGCAGCCGGCGGCGGCGCGTGAATCGGGGCAGCAATCTGCGTGTGCGCGTAAAGCTTACCCTCGAAGAGATTGCCAATGGCATTAACAAAAAAATAAAAGTTAATAAGTATAAAAAGTGCGAAGCGTGCTCGGGAAGCGGTGCCAAAGGTGGCAGCTCTTACAGCACATGCAGCACCTGCCACGGCTCAGGTCAGGTAACGCGCGTCACCAACACTTTTCTGGGGCAAATGCAAACGGCAAGCACTTGTCCGGCCTGCGGTGGCGAAGGGCAGGTGATCACCAGCAAATGTGCCTCCTGCAACGGCGATGGCATCGTGCGTGGCGAAGAGGTGATCAGTATCGACATCCCCGCCGGCGTAGCGCAGGATATGCAGCTCTCGGTGAGTGGTAAAGGAAACGCCGGAGCACGCGGAGGCATCAATGGCGACCTCATCGTGGTGATAGAAGAAGCCGAACACGAATCACTCATCCGCGACGGCGACAATCTTATCTACAATCATTTTATCTCCTTTGCCGAAGCAGCGCTGGGAGCCACCGCCTACGTGCCCACCCTCGACGGCAAAGCCAAAGTGAACATCGAAGCAGGCACACATTCCGGCAAGGTGTTGCGACTTAAAGGCAAAGGCATTCCGCACCTGCAACAATATGGACGCGGCGATTTGCTGGTGAACATAAGCCTGTGGACGCCACAAAACCTCAGCCGCGAAGAACGTGAGCTGCTGCAGAAACTCGACGAATCCGATAGTTTCAAACCCAGCCCCTCAAAAAGTCAGCGCGGAATTTTTAACAGGATGAAAGAATATTTTCAGTAATCATTAGCAGCTTTCAAAGCTGAAAAAAATAGCCGTCATGGCCAAGAAGTTTAAAAAAATCACCGGCGACATCGTTTACTCTACCAACCCTGACTTTTCATATCAATATCAGGATCAGGAGCAGCAACAAACCTTGCGCCCGGCACAGCAAAACCTGAAGGTTTGGCTCGACCGGAAAATGCGCAAAGGCAAGGTGGTGACGCTGGTGAAAGGCTTCGTGGGATCCGCAGAGGATTTGGAGGCGTTGGCTAAATTCCTCAAGACACGTTGCGGAACCGGTGGCTCTGCCAAAGAGGGCGAAATAATAATACAAGGCGAAATGCGCGAAAAGGTGCTGGCAATCCTCAAAAGCGAAGGTTACAAAGCAATCGCCGCAGGTGGATAAAATACTGATTTCGGAACGTAGAGACGCACAGCCTGCCCCGCCCTGGCGGGGGACGTGCGTCTAAATAATGAATGACGATTTACGATTTTCCCGACAACCCGACAACATCAAAATGGATAACAAAGAAATTTTACAAGAACCTGTCTATTCGCCCTTTGTGCTGGAGTTTCTGGCAGTGGCGCAAAAGTATTGTTTGTTTATCGAAGAGATTGATAAATACACTGCTACCGAAATTTTTGATTACATGCATAAAGCGCTATCGTTGTTGTATGTGCGCGGGTCGGTGCTGCCGGAGATTACTCCCGACGAATACGAAGCCAACGAAAAATATGTAACCGAAGAACAGTGGCAAAACGTTTTTAACGCTTTGCGCGAAAAGCTGGGCAGCCACGACGAATATTGGTTTAACGAAAACGATAACCCGCTCAACGAACTGATAAAAGGAAGCCTCGCTGATGGTTTTACGGATATTTATCAGGATATGAAGGATTTTGTGCTGTTGTATCAGAAACCTTTGCGCGAGGCCAAAAAGGTGGCCGTGTGGGAGATGCGCGAGTTGTTTCAGGCACATTGGGGGTTCCGGATTGTAAACCTGCTTAAGGTGCTGCATTATCATCTTTACAGCGAAAACCGTCCGACAGGAATACCTGATGCAGATGGGTTCCCTTTACGCGAAAGCGATGAGGAATGATTCCCTGCCAAAACTTAGATCGGCCAAAGTGGAATCTTTTGGTTTTTCGATTAGTCGAATGAAAAGACCCGCGCCAACTTACAATTTTCAACGAACCCTTGTGTGTCAGCGTCTTCATTCTAAATAAGTAATTAGTTACCTAATTGATTATTAATACATTATTTTAATAATTTCCGGGCTTTCTAAATTAGCCGCCGGCAGGTTGCCATGTTGTTGTGGATTGATATTTGGGTAATTTTGCAATCTTTATTTATTCTAAATTACAATAGCCTGCCTGAGAGGGTGCAAAATGAATTTAAGCGAATTAAAACAAGGCGAAAAAGCCTTTATCTCGAAAGTAAAAGGACGTGGCGCTTTTCGCAAACGCATCACCGAGATGGGTTTCGTGAAAGGCAAAGAGGTGGAAGTAATCCGCAACGCGCCCTTGCGCGACCCCATCGAGTACAGGCTGATGAATTACGACGTATCGTTGCGGCGTAGTGAGGCGCGCCTGGTGTCGGTGGTAGCTAAAAAATCGCAGGTAAACAATGGCAACGGATTGCCTTTTCAGGGTACCATCAGCGACGACGTTCTCAAACTAAAGGCCGTCGAAAAAGGTAAGATCATCGACATTGCCCTGGTGGGAAACCCCAACTCGGGCAAAACCACAATCTTTAATTACGCCTCCCGCTCACGCGAAAAGGTAGGCAACTATGGTGGCGTAACCGTTGATGCCAAAACGGCTCATTTCAAACTCGATGGCTACACTTTCAACCTGGTAGATTTACCCGGAACCTATTCGCTGAGCGCTTATTCCCCCGAAGAGTTGTACGTGCGTAAGCATATCCTGGGACATTATCCCGACATCGTCATCAACGTAATCGATGCTTCCAATCTCGAACGTAATCTTTACCTCACCACCCAGCTCATCGATATGGACATAAAGGTGGTGGTGGCGCTCAACATGTACGATGAGCTGAGTGCCAAAGGCGATAAGTTCGACTTCCAGGCGCTGGGCAAAATGCTCGGGATTCCGTTTGTGCCTACCATTGGTTCCAAAGGAAAAGGCATCCGAACACTTTTTCGTAAGGTAATAGAGGTGTACGAAGACCGCGACCCCATCATGCGGCACATCCATATCCATTATGGAAAACCCATGGAGCGCGGCATCGGCAAGATTCAGGACGAGATTTGGAAAAATAAATCGCTCACCGATAAAGTTTCGTCGCGCTATTATGCCATCAAGTTGCTCGAAAAAGACGACTCGGCGCATTTTTCGCTGGGCAAGCTGCCCAACTATGCCGACATCAGTCGTGCTGCCGAACGCGAGATAGCCCTTTTGGAAAAAGATTTCCAGGACGACACCGAATCCATGGTCATCGATGCGAAATATGGTTTTATTGCTGGCGCTTTGCGCGAAACATTCCAGGAAAATCGACATAGTCGCAGCACCCGCAGCGAAACGGAGCTTGTCGACAACTTCCTGACGCACCGTCTTTTTGGTTTCCCGATCTTCTTGTTTTTTATGTGGCTGATGTTTTACAGCACCTTCACCCTGGGCGAATATCCCATGCAATGGATCGACGCCGGTTTTGGAGCACTCAACCAATTTGTCAGCGCCTACATGGCTCCCGGCATGCTCAAGGATTTGCTCACCGACGGAATTATTTCCGGGGTGGGCAGCGTGTTGGTATTTCTGCCCAACATTCTCATCCTCTTCTTTTTCATTTCCTTGATGGAAGATACCGGATACATGGCTAGGGTGGCTTTTATCATGGACAGGATCATGCACAAAATCGGTTTGCATGGCCGATCATTTATTCCACTTTTGATGGGCTTTGGGTGCAACGTGCCGGCCATCATGGCCACGCGCACCATCGAGTCGCGTACCGACCGCATCCTCACCATTCTCATCAATCCATTTATGTCGTGCAGCGCACGTCTGCCTGTTTACATTCTTATTATCGGAGCCACTTTTCCGGATTATCCCGGCACCGTTCTTTTTGGCATCTATGGGTTTGGTATTTTGATGGCCGCCCTGATGGCCGTACTGTTTAAGAAAACAATATTTAGAAATCAGGAAGCGCCTTTTGTAATGGAGTTGCCGCCCTATCGGCTGCCCACACTCAAAGCTATTGTGCGCAACATGTGGTTCAAAGGGTCGCAATATTTGCAAAAGATGGGTGGCGTAATTTTGATTGCGGTAATTATCATATGGGCTGCCGGCTACTTCCCTTTACACAAAGAGCGTATGGCCGCTTTTGATCAGCAGATAGCGCTGGCAGAGCAGCAACACGAAGATCAAATTTCTGATCTGCATTTGGCCGACGATGCCGGTCGGGTGTTGCAACTGCAACATGATGCGCAATTACAAATTACACGTTTGCAACAGCAAAAAGCTAGCTTTCGTTTGGAAAATAGTTACATCGGAAAGCTGGGCCATTGGTTTCAGCCGGCGATAGCGCCGCTGGGTTTCGATTGGAAAATGGGTGTAGCGCTGATAACAGGAGCAGCAGCCAAAGAAATTGTGGTAAGCACCATGGGGGTTTTGTATCAGGATTCTGAAGAGGGAACAGACAGCAGCACGCTCTCGCAAAAAATCCGACACCAACGCTACACAGTGGGGCCGCTCGAAGGCCAGCCCGTATTTTCGCCCGCGGTGGCTTTGGCGTTTTTGATTTTTGTGTTGATCTATTTCCCATGTATCGCTGTGGTTTCTGCCGTTAAAAAAGAAACCGGCGGCTGGAAATGGGCTTTGTTTCTGGTTGGCTACACAACGGTGCTGGCTTATGCCCTCTCATTTTTGACTTATCGCATAGGACTTTTACTGTTTTAAAATTACATGAATTATGGTACAGGAAATTTTAACATATCTCATTTTAGCCGTCACCTTTATTATTATGGTGGTAAAAATGGTTCGTTTTTTTTCACAAAAAGAGCCTTCGGCCTGCAACACCTGCTTTCAGGCACAAGGTTGCAAGATAGCGCATCTTAAAAAAGCTGCCACCCATTGATCTTTTTTTCGGACCAGACAATTATTTGAAATCCGAAAATTGAAGATTTAGATTATTTTTGGCCTTCAAAAAAATGATTCATGTACAAGTACATTAATATCAATAGCAAATACATCAGGGAGCTGCAGGAGTTTAATCCGGAGATGGTTGTCGAAATCGCCGCTATGTTTCCTGACGAATGCAAAAAATATTTGTCGCTTGTGGAAGAGGGGATAGCTGCAGCAGATGTCGAAATCATTCTGCGGGGTGTACACAGCCTGAAATCGAATCTCAATATTTTTATCGATGAGCAGCATGAGGTGATTCAGTACATGCAGCAAACCGAAGCAAGTTTGCGAAGCAGGTTAGAATCTCAGGATACAAATCAATCAGGCGCTGGCCCTGACGATTACAAAGAAATGCTATGCCAACTAAAACAGCGGCTGCAGGAACCCATGGACGAGATCGCGCATTTTGCCTGCCAGCCACAGAAATAGTTTCTACTTCTCATCCAGTCGGTTGAGGCCTTCGATGGCTTTTTGGAAGTTGTTTGTTTTCTCCAGCGCCGTGTTGTAGTCGGTGCGTGCCATGTCGTATCGCCCCATTTGCTCATAGGTATAGCCACGATTATACCACGCCTCGGTGTATTGAGGCGCCAGAGCGGTTACCTGCGTGAAATAATCGGCTGCTTTGGCAAAATCATTTAAATACACAAGCTGGATGTACCCAAGGTTGTAAAGTGCGGGAACATATTCGGGAGCTATGTCGAGTATGTTTTGGTAGGTGCTGATGGCGCTTTCTATCTTGTCGTTTTCCTGAAAAAACAAGCCGAGCTGATAATAAGGCTCAATCGTTCGCGGGCGCAGCTCGATGGCATTGCGGAGATAGCTTACCGCAATGGGGTTTTTTTGTGTAGCAAAGATGATTCCCAACTCAAGCTGTGCCTCAAAATATTCCTGATCCTGATCTACAGCAGTCTGAAGGCTGCGGATGGCAGCAGCAGTATCGGCTTGCTCCAGTTGGCCGATGGCGGCAATAAAATACGCTTGCGGGTTGATGCCATCCAGGTCGAGCAGTTGTGTAAGGGTGGCGCGGCTTTGTTTGTAATCGCGCATAATCAGATAAAGCTGTGCTTTTTTGAGCAATGCCTCGCGACTGTCGGGATTCAGGCTAAGCGCCTTGTCGAGTGCGTCGAGACATTTATCTGGATTGCCGGCCGACAGGTAGGCATCCGACAGGGTGATGTAATGATTGGCATTCTGATGGTCGATGCTGATGGCGATAAGAATATCGCGCAAAGCACTATCTACATTGTTCATCGAGAGATAGTAGTCGGCGCGACTGATGTAAGCAGCGTCGTTATCACTATTCTTAGCAATAGCCTTATTCATTGCCGACAGCAGGCTGTCAGCATTTTCAGATGTGGCGTTTTGCTGTTTTGTAGATTCAGAATGGCATCCGCCTGCTGCAAAAATCAGAGCTGCAAAAGCCATCACAGCTACCCTTTTTAAAAATTGTATAATCATATTGAAGCGCAACGATAGTAGCAATTTTAAAGCTGCTACTTTGAAACGTATTTTATTTATTTAATGACTTCACGGATTTTTGCTTCGAGTTCGTCGGCGAGTTCCGGGTTGTCTTCCAGGAGTTTTTTCACCGCGTCGCGTCCCTGTCCCAGTTTGGTGTCGCCGTAACTATACCAGGAGCCGCTTTTCTTGATGATGTCATACTCGGCGCCCAGGTCGATAATTTCGCCCAGCTTGGAGATGCCTTCGCCATAAATCAGGTCGAATTCGGCGCTACGAAATGGCGGGGCAACTTTGTTCTTTACCACTTTTACGCGCACACGGTTACCACTTACTGATTCGGCATCTTTTATTTGTCCGGTGCGGCGAATGTCGAGACGGATAGAAGCATAAAACTTCAGCGCATTGCCGCCGGTGGTGGTCTCCGGGTTGCCAAACACGATGCCTATTTTTTCGCGCAGTTGGTTGATAAAAATACAAATTGCGCCGGTTTTGCTGATGGTGGCGGTAAGTTTGCGCAAAGCCTGCGACATAAGCCGCGCCTGCAAACCCATCTTAGAATCGCCCATTTCGCCTTCTATTTCAGCTTTTGGGGTGAGGGCTGCCACCGAGTCGATGACGATGATGTCGATGGCTCCTGAGCGAATCAGGTTGTCGGTAATCTCGAGTGCCTGCTCGCCGTTGTCGGGCTGCGACACCAGAAGGTTTTTTGTGTCCACGCCAAGCTTCTCGCTGTAAAATCTGTCGAAGGCATGCTCGGCATCGATAAATGCTGCAATGCCACCGGCTTTTTGTGCTTCGGCCAAAGCATGAATGGCCAGGGTAGTTTTGCCCGACGACTCCGGACCATAGATTTCTATGATCCTTCCTTTGGGCAGCCCGCCTACGCCAAGGGCTGCATCCAAACCGATGGAGCCGGTGGAGATGGTCGGCATGTTTTCGATGGCCGTATCGCCCAGCTTCATGATGGCGCCTTTGCCGTAATGTTTCTCTATGTTGCCCAGCGTGAGCTGCAATGCCTGCATCTTATCCGATTTTATTTTGTCGGTTTCATCTTTTTCTTTAGCCATGATCCTGGTTTTTATTTTGATTTATAAAACTTATTCTTTTTCCATCGCCTGCAATATCTGCGCAGCGTGGTCTTTGGTTTTTACTGATGTAATTACTTTCTCAATCTTGCCCTTTTCATCTATCACATAGGTGGTGCGCAGCAGGCCTTCGTAGCTTTTGCCATACATATTTTTCGTTCCCCAGGCACCATATTCTTTTATCACTTGCAGATCAGTATCGGCGAGCAGTGGGAAAGGAAGGTTGTATTTTTCAGCAAACTTTTTTTGTTTTTCTACTGTGTCGGGACTTACGCCAATAATTTTGTAGCCGCGCTCCAGAAGGTCGTCATAGTTGTCGCGAAGGTTGCAGCTTTCGGCAGTGCAGCCGGGGGTATCAGCTTTTGGATAGAAATAAAGAATCACTTTGTGACCCAGATAATCTTTGAGAGCCACCATCTTGCCATCCTGATCCTTCACCTGGAAGTCGGGGGCTTTATCGCCTTTGTTTAAAAATGCCATAATAAATGTGTATTAAAAATTTAGCAACAAAATTAATGAAATCATCCGCTTAACGGGTGGTTTAAGATT